>ENA-USUG01002077-USUG01002077.1-human-gut-metagenome-genome-assembly--contig:-NODE-2077-length-31321-cov-137.746319_pt1 | contig 31321 bp, 20 predicted proteins | sample MGYA00250059_ERZ773394 | MGnify/ENA primary metagenome ERZ773394 (study PRJEB29103, sample SAMN06111957) | human gut metagenome | biome: human gut; feature: ankylosing spondylitis patient; material... | reverse complement strand
TTGCTGAAGCAGAAAAGGGCCATGAAGAAAGATACTTGGCTTTATTGAAGAATGTGGAAGAAGGTACAGTATTCAAAAAAGCAGAAGAGACTGTATGGCAGTGCCGTAACTGTGGTTACATTTATGTAGGTACAGAAGCTCCTGAAGTATGTCCGGCATGTTTGCATCCGCAGGCTTACTTTGAAGTAAAGAAGAACAATTATTAATTGAGATTTTACCATAGGGGGTGTATCAAAACGTTGATAATGCTGTTATTTTGCCGGTAGAGGCGATTTGATAGGTTATTTTAGTTTTGATACATCCCTTTTTTTATGGTATTTATCTTATTTCAGCAAATTTCCCGGTAAAGTCAGTTTATTCTCTTTTTGACTTCGGAAGATAACCATGGTTTGCGGTTGCTTTAAATCTGTTTCTTGAACTGCTTTCTGCAAGTCAGCCAGGTTATTCACGGTTTTGCCGCCCAGCTCCAAAATCACATCGTTGGGGCGGATATAGTCACGCAACACACTACCTAGTGCATTGACCGAAATGACATAAACGCCGCGTTCCGTATCCATACCGGTGGCAGAACGTTCGCCCAGGGTATCCAAGTTTTTAATTTGTAGTCCTTGCCATTCGATAGTGGCATGTGCTTTTCCTTCTTCCATGAGAATGGGTTTGGGAAATTCGGGCGTCTTGGCCAAAGCTTTTAATCGGGGTGAGACAACTCCGAATCTATCCATGTCAAAGTTGCGGAAGCCACAACGAAAAACAGCGTCCGAATGGTTGTCAATCCGATAATCTCCCCGGCTCGGGTTAAGGAAGGCAGGGGTGCATACAATGGAATGTGCATCGGTATTCTGTTTGCGGGCTTTTTGGTAAGCAGTGCTGTCGGTAAAGATGTTATAATCCACTTCCAGACCCCAATGGCGGACTTGAATCGGCCGGTAAGAAGACATCACAATATTACGGGTAAACACATCACCGCTGTTCTTAAACCATACGTGAGGATGGAAAGAGTTATTGACTATGATATTGTTTTCTACTACCCGATAGAAGCCTTCACGCAGTTTGATGCCTCCGTTCAGACACAGATTGTTATAAATGTGGTAATTACCGGAGCCGTCGTCCAAGTCAATGTCCCAACCTCTGTCGCAGCGAAAACGATTATACCGTAATACGATGGGAGAAGTGACGTCTGCCAGAATCAGTGAGGCTTCGGCATTTACCAACGAATCCATTACTTGGCGGTGAGGATGCCAGAAACGGTCACGTCCCCAAGAATTGAAAGAGCCATGGTCACCGGTTTCTTTTACCGTGTCAAATACATCGTTGAATTCGATGATATGCCCGCCCCAAGTTCCTTCGCTGACGTTGATGCCGGCACGCGGAGTATCATAGATGCTATTGTGGCTGACTGTGATGTGTCGGCACATGGATAGTTCCACTCCCGTAATCTGTTTCTCGAACAGACCGATGGAGTGAATCAGATTGTCATATACCAGACAATGAGCCGGATAGTTATTTCCTATAGGACCGGGCGTACGATCCAGTTTCCCGGCCGCTACAAACTCATTATATTCGAAGCTTGGAGAGCGGACAGCATTCGGGTCGCCCACAAAGCAAACAGCACTGGCTCCGATACGGGTAAAATGAGAACCCGATACGGTGGAGCGGCGGTTATAACAGGAGAAGAAGACTGCGTTTCCTCCCAAATTATGAAGATAGCAATCTTTCAGCGAGCAATCTTCCGTACCTTCAAACACCACGGCACCACCCCGATAGACCATCCAGTCCGAGCGGAGCAACGGTTCGTATTTATCCATAAAAGTACGCAATGTTTGTGTCAGTTCGATTCCCTGTATAGTAATGTGAGTGACCGGCTGTTGTTCCGAACCGCGGAATTCAATCAGATGCTTGAGTATGGGAGTCTCGAAGACGGCTGTTTCTGCGTCTTCGTCCGGCATGGGATAATAATATAAGGTAGAAGATTCCGCCTGATAGAACCATTCACCCGGAGCGTCCAATTCTTCGAATATATTTTCCACCATCCGGTTTTTGGCGTGTAATCCTGATTGGCGGTTGTTCTGCCATCCGCCTTCCAGCATCAGTTTTCCGGCTTTGTCTTTACCGGTGATGCGGTAGTGAAAATCACCCCAGTCGCTTATGTGCATGGCATGGAGGTATCCTCCTTCGGGATGTTTCCAGCTTTTTACCCTCCGGGGAGCGGTGGCATCGGCTGAGGTACCGTTGAAACGCACTGCTGTGGAATCGAAATTGGGATAACGTGCCATGTGGCGGATGTTTCCGTTACTCAACAGCATATCCGGATGATGTATTTCTTCTTGGAGAACTGCTGTCAGGATACCTTTTTTATAAGGCTTCCATGCAGGATGCAACACTTTTCCGCCGGACAATGTTACCTGTTCGTTTCGGAAGGCACGTATGGATAATGGTTTCTCTTTTCCACCGTCTTCGGGAGTGAAGATTATAGGACGCTCCAACCGATAGATACCTTTACGCAAATAGATGGTTGTTTCGCCTTGAGCTTTTCGAGCTTTCAATTGTGCCCGCTCAATGGTTCGGAAAGGTTTTTGGAGGCTTCCGTCGTGACTGTCATTCCCATCGGGAGCCACATAATATTGATTCTGTGCCCACAGGAACAATACTTGTCCCAGTAGGCATAGAGTCAAAATGCTTCGTTTCATTCTATTATTTATTTTCTGCGTTAGCATGCGGATAATCAATCGTGTAGTGCAGGCCGCGGCTTTCTTTGCGTTCCATTGCCTGACGCGTAATCAGATATCCGATGTTAATCATGTTGCGCAATTCACATAGTTCGCGTGATGCCTTGCAGCGCTTAAACAGTCGTTCGGTTTCTTCATATAGAATGTCCAAACGGTTCCAGGCACGAATCAGGCGCGTATTACTGCGCACGATACCCACATAGGCTTCCATGATTTGGTTCACTTCTTTCATGCTCTGTGTAATCAGCACACGTTCTTCATTATTCATGGTGCCGTCATCGTTCCATTCGGGAATGTCCTCATTGTAATCATACCGGTCGAGCACACTCAAAGCATGTTTGGCCGCAGCATCGGCGTAAACCACTGCTTCAATCAGTGAGTTGGATGCCAGACGGTTGCCGCCGTGCAGTCCCGTGCAGGAACACTCGCCGATGGCGTACAGGCGGTTGATGCTGGACTGTCCGTCCAAATCCACCTTAATGCCTCCGCACAGATAGTGAGCTGCCGGAGCAACAGGAATATAATCTTTGGTGATATCGATACCCAGACTGAGACATTTCTTATATATATTAGGGAAATGCTTCTTGGTTTCTTCCGGGTCTTTATGAGTGACATCCAGATAAACATGGTCTTCACCGCGCTGTTTCATTTCACTGTCGATGGCACGTGCCACGATATCACGCGGAGCAAGAGACAGACGCGGATCGTATTTTTGCATAAACTCCTCACCACTCTGGTTTTTCAACACAGCCCCGTAACCGCGCATGGCTTCAGTGATGAGGAAGCTGGGACGGTCGCCCGGATGAAAGAGGGCAGTGGGATGGAACTGAATGAACTCCATATCTTTCACTGCGCCTTTGGCACGATATACCATGGCAATACCGTCACCGGTTGCTACCAGCGGATTGGTGGTATTGCGATAAACGGCTTCACAGCCTCCTGTGGCCATAATAGTCACTTTGGATAAGAAAGTATCTACTTCTCCGGTGCTTTCGTTCAGCACATACGCGCCAAAACATTTGATGCCCGGAGTATGACGGGTTACGATGATACCCAAATGGTGTTGAGTAATGATTTCTACTGCATAATGATCGGTAAAAACCGTAATATTGGGGTGGGCTTTTACAGTCTTGATGAGGCTTGTCTGTATTTCTGCGCCGGTATTGTCTTTATGGTGCAGGATACGGAACTCGGAATGTCCTCCTTCTTTATGTAAGTCAAACTCTCCGTTTTCTTTCTTGTCAAACTCTACTCCCCATTTTATTAATTCTTGAATCTGCGATGGAGCTTCGCGCACAACTTTTTCCACGGCTGCACGGTCACTAATCCAGTCACCGGCAATCATTGTATCTTCAATGTGCTTTTCGAAATTGTCTACTTTCAGGTTGGTAACAGATGAGATACCTCCCTGAGCAAAATAGGTATTGGCTTCTTCCAGCCCGGCTTTACAAATGAGGGCAACCTTGCCTTTGTGAGCCACTTTCAGTGCGAAGCTCATTCCGGCAATTCCGGAGCCGATCACAAGGAAATCGAATTTTCTAACCATGATAATGTGATTTATGGTTGCAAAGGTAAAGAAAACCTTTTTTCATTGTACATTTTAATGCTGTTATTTGCTGCCTTTTTTTGAAAGATACGGTATGATATGTATTTTATTGGTGTTCTTCTTTTCGTTTAAAATGGATTCGTTTGTTGTTTTATGGTCGTGGGAATCTTGTTCCGTGATTGTGGGGATGGAAGAAAAACAATCAGCTCTTTTAAAATAATTGAGAACAAATGATTAACTTGCGCCAAAATTTAAAATTATGATGAATCGGACTTTCCATGTAAAGATTTCAGGAACAACTCATTTGTTTCTTATTTTGTTTACTTTGATCATGCTGGTTGCCTTTTGGTACAAAGGGGCGGCACTGATAGGAATGTTTTTCGCTATGATTGTCATTATCAATATAGAGCGTATCATTCATTCCACCTATACACTGACGGCAGACGGAAACTTGGTGATTTATAACGGACGTTTCCAGAAGGAGAAAAACATTCCGCTTTCACGGATTACGGATGTAGAACTGAAACGTCTCTTCGGATTGAAACATCTGAGATTTACCCGATATGTGTTGGTGCATTATGACAATGACAAGGTTATAGACTTGCTGCCGGAGAAGCCTGAAGAATTTATGAATGCATTGGTCAGGCGGTTGGAACATAAAGAAGAGGGCGAAGATACTTTCTGAAGAAAATATGTAGCGGGAAACCGGTTATTTTAGTATCTTTCGGACATACAACCTTTAAAATCGGAAAACATGGAACAAGTATTTAAGACAAAATGGGTTCCCGATTGGCAATATGTAGGAATGGGGGTCGCCATATTGGTCGTGATTGTTATCTTTTTTTGGCTGCAGGAATGGACGGCTTTGGGTGGTTTAATTGTACCTCTCATGCTGTTTTATTCTCAGTCGAAGACTATTTATACGATTAAAGATAGCGGTGTGCTGGAAGTTAAATCGGTATGGGGCAAAAGATTCTGTGTGGATGGCATCAGGAACATTGCTTACTAGCCCCATGCTATCGGGATGCAAAAGGTGAAAATTGAACATGCACAAGGATTCGTGATGATAAGTCCCGACAGACCTTTGGAGTTTGTCGAAGCTTTGAAGAAGGTATGTCCCGGCCTGGCGGTCGAAGGTTTTGAATTGATAAAGAACTGATTAATTTTAATAAATACCATGAAATATCAAATTGCGATTATCGGTGGAGGGCCTGCCGGCTATACTGCTGCCGAAGTTGCCGGAAAAGCCGGCCTCAGTGTTGTGTTGTTTGAAAAGAGAAGTCTGGGGGGCGTGTGCCTGAATGAAGGTTGCATCCCCACAAAGACATTGCTTTATTCTGCCAAAGTGTATGATTATGCCAAGCATGCTTCCAAATATGCGGTCACTGTGCCCGAAGCTTCTTTTGACTTGGGCAAGATTGTTGCCCGGAAATCAAAGGTGGTGCGTAAACTGGTGTTGGGCATCAAGGCGAAACTGACTGCCCATCAGGTGAATATAGTAACAGGAGAGGCTACTGTCATAGATAAGAACACGGTGAAATGCGGTGAGGAGATTTACGAATGTGAGAACTTGTTACTTTGCACCGGTAGCGATACATTTATTCCTCCCATTCCGGGAGTGGATGGTGTGGATTATTGGACACACCGTGATGCATTAGACAATAAGGAGGTGCCTGCTTCACTGGCTATTGTCGGCGGTGGTGTAATCGGAATGGAGTTTGCTTCTTTCTTCAATAGTCTGGGCGTACAGGTTACTGTGGTCGAGATGATGGATGAGATTTTAGGTGGAATGGATAAGGAACTTTCGGCGATGCTGCGTGCCGAGTATGCCAAGAAGGGAATTAAGTTCCTGCTGAGTACCAAGGTGGTAGGAGTGGCAAAAGAGGAGAATGGAGTAACGGTCTCTTACGAAAATGCAGAAGGGGCGGGAAGTGTTACGGCCGAAAAGTTACTGATGAGTGTAGGCCGTCGCCCTGTAATGAAAGGTTTCGGATTAGAGAATTTGAATTTGGAACTGACGGAACGTAAGTGCGTCAAGGTGGACGAACACATGCAGTCTTCGGTTCCCGGTGTCTATGTGTGCGGAGACTTGAACGGCGTTTCATTGTTGGCACATACGGCCGTGCGCGAAGCGGAAGTGGCTGTTCATCATATTCTTGGAAAAGAAGATGCGATGAGTTACCGTGCCATTCCGGGGGTAGTCTATACCAATCCTGAGATAGCAGGGGCAGGTATGAGTGAAGAAGCTCTGCAGGCTGCCGGCATTGCTTATCATACAATAAAACTACCGATGGCATATTCCGGTCGCTTTGTGGCGGAGAATGAGGGAGTAAATGGAGTTTGTAAAGTATTGGCTGCCGAAGACGGAACGGTATTGGGTGCCCACATGCTGGGTAATCCTGCTTCCGAACTGATTGTATTGGCAGGCATGGCCATCGAAGACCGCAAGAAAGTGGATGATTGGAAACGATATGTGTTCCCTCACCCCACAGTAGGAGAAATCTTCAGAGAACTGTAAACATTCTCAAAGAGTATCCTGCCTAGCATTCCACCACCCGGTACACATTTATGCACTCGCTCGAACAACTGGGTGGCGGAAAGGCTCTGCACCTCCTGCGGTTCTCAACTGCTTAATACCTTCTTATGGTATCCTGCTCTATAAAAAACACTCTTTGGTTTACTATCCGTTCGGGCAAAGTCAGCCAATATAATGCATTTTCTGGTATCTGTTCGTATGTTTGCGTAGAATCTGTTGAGTTTTTGCAAGGAATGGATACAAATGATTTCCTATCAACATCCCAATAGTGCAATGTATAATCCCTACTTCTTTTTTTCTTATCGAATGTATAACTGAACTTTTGCTCTGGTTGGGGTATAAACAAATGCACTTCACCATTTGGGCTCACGTAAAAAGGAGCGGTCAGGTAACGTAAAGCACCATTGTCTGTTACATTGGCTACCATAAAGATATTATCACCCACCACATTTTTAAAAGAACACATCCCGTTTTCTAAATATGAGCCAACTGCCAACGGCTTCCATTCATAATAATTATGTACGCACAAATAGACCTTGCCGTGAAGATTGTTTTTTTCCTTGTCCCAGACAGGTACTTCAATCTCGATTGTCTTATCAAGGTATTCATGGGTTACATCACGCCATAAAGGAGTATTGAGGAATGTCTGATAACCGCCCGTCGAAGAAATCTTGCCGTAATGTAACGGATTGAATTGGTAACGGTAAACTTTTGCAGGCCTTCTGTGACGTTTTTGCGAAAACATTCTTGCATGGACTTCCGGCTGGTCTTCTCCGGGGCCAAAGCTGTAAAATCGTTTGTTATTCCAAACCGCGCACCAGCTATGTCCCAAATCCATTTTCGGCCAAATAGTAAAATCAACGGCGACAGGTATGCCTACCGCACGCATGATATATGTACCCAAATTGCAAATGCCGTCACAGCGGCTTATTCCTGACCGATAAGTCTCTTCGATGGTCGGATAGAAAGGCAGGCCGGTCTCTTGGTATCTTAAACCGATTTTAAATGTTCATTCAATGCCACGCAAGCTTCCAGCGGTGTCTTTACTCCTGCGGAATCCAGTAAAGGTAGAAACCGCTTCATCATCTCTTCACGCAAAGAAGATATTTGCTCCGTTTGCACCCTGTAAGGAAGTATATACGTGCAAAACACGTCAAAAGGCACATCCCTTGCCCAAGGCTTTTTCCATGCCATGAAAGCCAAATCTATATTCTTAATCAGAAAAGAGCTGTCAACAGAGAGGACATCATATATCATATCATGTTTTTCCAGATACCCACACCGTGTCAATGAGTCGCAATGCATTCCCAGTTCTTCCTTGTTCTTGAACTTGCATATATCAGGCCTGTATTTTTCCCCTTCCGGCGATAAATAATAGTCTTCCTGCGAATAATGATAAGGCATATTCTTGATAAGGAAGCAGGCTGCCCGGTATTTTAAAGAATCATGCTTGTAATGGTCAAGAACTGCCTCTAACGCATTACGGTTTTCTCCTGACAGCTTCAAGGCTTGCTCAAGTTCACCACCGCTACGGTTTTGCGAACAAGCAGCCATAAAGCACGATAATATTATATAGGTTATAATTCTCATCACACTACTCTATTCTTTTAAATACTCTGTTCCAACGTATCTTTCCCGTATCACGGCTGCGCGAAGTAATGACAAAGCCGGCCTTTCCTACAATAAAGTCTTCAGGTATCAATCCCCAAAAACGCGAATCTACGGAATTCATGCTATTGTCCCCACTCATGAAATAATAATTGCTCTTAAAACGATATCCGTCCAATTCTTTATTGCCCAAATAAACTTTTCCATCCTGAAACAGCACTTCCTCACTCTGTTCCCACGCTATTATTTTTTTGTACAGAAGGTAGTTTGTTCTGTTCATTGGAATGGAATCGTTCTTTCCCGGTATATAAAAAGGACCAAACTCCCTGATGTTCCATCGGACAATGCTGTCGAAAGGAAGCGTGTAATATTGGTCGTCAGGAATATTATCAGGATTAAATTTCATGATTCGCTTTTGAGATTCAATATTACCGGCCAATACATTCCCATCACCAATCATATAGATTCCGTCATGGATAAACAGAGTATCTCCGGGGACAGCCACACAACGCTTTACATAATAGTTCGATATGTTCATTTTCATATTCTCATCCCATTGATTCCACTCCGAATAAGGAAAATTAAAAACCAAGACATCATCCCTTCTGACCTTAGAAAAGCCATACAATCTGTACACGTCAACCTCTTCGCCTTTCAGAGCAGCCCAAATGTTAAATATCCGTGCGCCTAAAGCCGGTTTACAGACAGATATGACATCCCCTTCTATCAATGTAGGCTCCATCGAGTCACTGGGAATTTTGAATGTAGCGAACAATAATATTTGCGCCAAAACATACAGCACCAACAGCACGGCCAAACCAAAGATAGCATTAACTGCCTTATTCATCCATTTTCGAGCCCTCTTCATGGTTATAGTTATTTGACAGGTTTACCTATAATTTCATCCCAATAAGATTTTTCCATCTGAGGGCTGGAGACAGGATTGCCAACTAAAACAACCCGGTTATGCTCATCCAATAGGAAATATTTATCAGAAGAAAATTCATTCAATCTGCCAATTCGATTATCCGCATCAATACAGACCGGATAGTCGGGTAAATCACAGTCCAGCATAAATTTCATCTCTTCCACGTCATTAGGAAACAAGAAGAAAGCAAATGAAACTGATTCGCTTAATGACTCGTCCGCCTTGATTTTAGCAATCAAATCGCTCCATCTGTCCAGATACAATTTACACCCCATGCAGTCTGTTGTATCTGCATAAATAAAGAACTTCCATTTCGACTTGTCAAAATCAAAATAAATCGTATCCTTTCCGGCTTTTGTAAATACAATATTTTCAGGAAAGGAAATTTGCTTGTTTTCCCATTGTCCTTCATTCGATTTGCAGGAAACGAAGAAAGCCAAAGGCAATATCCACAAGAGCCATCTATTTTTTAATTTTGTCATCCTATCATTTTTTATGGTTTTAGTACCCTAAACTCGCACTGAGACGTGCCTAAGTTTCCTAAGCCATCCGTTCCTTCCATCACGCCCACAAAACTTGTATTGATGTCCGAACAAAAGAATTCTACTTCGGCTACTCCTTTCTCATCGGTGACAATGTCCGGTTTCCACAGCAAGACGTTCCGCGCATCCGGTAGCGGGCTTTGCATATCCAGTTCATCGGGTTGGTAGAACTCACGCGTGCCGTAATAGCCTTTCACACGCCACAGGTTGTTCATGCGGAGAAGTTCTTCTTCGGTAAATTCCTCACCTTTCCAAATAATCTCGTCTAGTTTCGTTAGAATCCATTTGTTATTCTCTCCTTTTGGTTCATATTTTATGAGATAATATTTCCGACCGATAACTGGGGAGCTTATTTTTCCAGGAGGAGGTACCGGACATCCTATAGGATGATGTGAATAACCTTTATAATCATTAAGGTACTCTATATTACCTCCTCCCGATATACACCCAGAGCATACCCATGCTGCTCCAACCTTCATTTGTGCCAAGCTATCTAACCTTCCCATCATCTTATCCCGGAACACTCTTCCTTTCTTACCTGTAACTGTTATCTCGGATAAAAGAATGCTACTGTCCTGACTGATAACGGGATAATCAAGCTGCAATTCCGAAAACACTTGTGAAGGATTCATATACGAGAAATAAGATAGGCAAGACTTCCGTAAACTGTCTGCCTTATCAAAAGTCTCTTCCACGATGACGGAAGGCTTGTATTCGTCTTTATCCAGCATAGGTTTCAAATAGACATATCCGCCTCGCAATCCGAGCATCAAGTCCGTCGGCACCACGAACTTTCCCAAAGAGTCTATAAGCACAAAACGGTTTTCAGCGTTCGGACCGGAAACTTGTAACAACTGCTCTCCATTCCCCAACTCTTTCCGCTTCTTTTTCTTGCCGATAATCTGCCTTCCCCTGATTTCATCCGAAAGGAAACAGTCCGCCAGCATTGCCGTATCAGCCTTCTCCCATACATACCTGCGCCATCCTTGGGTGAGAAGCAATAAATCAAGAGCTGACAGGCGGTCTTTGTTGTTGTCATCAAAGTAATACGCCGGATTGTGGATATTACCCTTTATCTCGGTGGAAAGGTAGCAATACGATAGCATATTCTCTGGATTCAACTCATTCTGATAAGCACCATCGAAAATGCTCAAACCCAAATGCGCCTGTACAGGCTTGCCCGCCTCATCCGTTACCTTTACGTTCAGTTTGCCCTTGCCACGGGTAAAGTAGCGCGCACTGTCCGTGTTCAACTCGATGTGCAACTTACGCTCGGGATGGACATACACCAAGCGTTCCGCCATTGGCTGGCCGTTCTCATTATATAAAGTGAACTCGGCTATGCCCTGTAAGGGAAACTCCTTGACAGGAATCTTAATCCGTAGAATATCTCGTAAAGTACCTTCCGCCATACAATAGAGTTTGCCTCTCATTCTGCCTGTCAGCCTTATTTTCTGTGGAGTAGCTTCCTTGGGCTGGGAAAGATGAAATTCCAAATACTCATCGGTCTGTTTCCGCAGGTGGATGGACATGCCGGAAGCCGTCACCCCGGCAAACGGAAACTCCCGACCATCGGACAATACTACTTTGTAGGATGATTCTTTTCGCGGAAGAATGAAAACAAATCCCATGCCATCATGCACGGTCTCCAAACGCGCAATTTCCTTGCCGTTTTCCTGCAACCGACCTGCTACTTTTGCGGGCATTCCTTTGGCATCCAGTGCTTTAAAAGCCACCTTGGTGGGGATGCCGTCAATCAAATCACCTCCTTCGGGAAAGAACGAAAGACGGGCGACTGGCCGGTCTTCTTCCTGAGGGTTGTCCGTTCCTTTGTAGGCTATGCTCTTTACCACACGTATCTTCTTGGGATAGACCGGACGCAATGTGTCATTCAAAAAAGAAAAGCGGGTATAGGCATGGATGCGGTAATCGCCCTCTTTCAAGTTCTTGTCCACATAGACGTGCCCCGCAGCAATGCCGGAGAGGACGGGGTATTTCTCCTGCCACACGATGCTGTCCTTGGCATTGAGCATCTCCATAAACAGTGTCTTGCTTCGCTCGGAAAGAGCAAGGCTCTGAGCATCCATAACGTATGTCTTGAACCAAAGGTCTTCACCGGTCTCATAAATCCCCTTGTCCGTCTGAAAATAGACGGTTTCGGGAAATATAGTTTGGCTACGCCCGGCTATGGTCAGGCAGGAGACAAGCAGTAGAAACAGGTTCCGGATGCTTTTCATAAGACAATATTAAAGTTACGTTGTTTTAGTAGTTTTATATCCATATCTTAGCCACATTTTTATTCATTCTCTCTTAGTCCATATATATATTCTTTATTTAATTGGTTCATTTATATTGCTTTACCTCATTTTTAGGATGCAAATGTACAAAATCCATATCGGTTTCTTTCATACCTTTATGGATGATTATGGTTTCAGTACCCTGAACTCACATTGCGACGTGCCTAAGTTTCCTAAGCCATCCGTCCCTTCCATCACGCCCACAAAACTTGTATTGATGTCCGAGCAGAAGAACTCCACTTCGGCTTCTCCTTTTTCATCGGTGACAATGTCCGGTTTCCACAGCAAGACGTTCCGCGCATCCGGCATCGGGCTTTGCATGTCCAGCTCATCGGGTTGGTAGAACTCACGCGTGCCGTAATAGCCTTTTACACGCCATAGGTTGTTCATGCGAAGAAGTTCTTCTTCGGTAAATTCCTCTCCCTGATAAATGACATGATCCTTAGCAGTTACAATCCATCCATCATTCCATCCACCTTTTTTCCCCACAGGTTCATATTTTATAAGCGCATACGTCTCTCCAATAACAGGAGGTGCTTTCTTTTTGGGTGGAGCACCCGGACATCCTATTGGATGATGTGAATATCCTTTATAATCATTCAGGAAGGTTCCACAATCTGACTTACATCCGCAAATCCATGAAACTCCCAAAGTCATTTGTGCCAAACTATCCAATCTTCCCATCATCTTATCCCGAAACACTCTTCCTTTCTTACCTGTAACTGTTATCTCGGACAAAAGAATACTGCTATCCTGACTGATAATGGGATAATCAAGCTGCAATTCCGACAACACTTGCGAAGGATTCATATATGGGAAATAAGACAGGCAAGACTTCCGCAAGCTGTCTGCCTTACCAAAAGTCTCTTCCACGATGACAGAAGGCTTGTATTCATCTTTATCCAGCATGGGTTTCAAATAGACATATCCGCCCCTCAATCCGAGCATTAAATCGGTAGGCACAACGAACTTTCCCAAAGAGTCTATAAGCACAAAACGGTTTTCAGCGTTCGGACCGGAAACTTGTAGCAACTGCTCTCCGTTTCCCAACTCTTTCTGCTTCTTTTTCTTGCCGAGAATCTGCCTTCCCTTGATTTCATCCGAAAGGAAACAGTCCGCCAGCATTGCCGTATCAGCCTTCTCCCATACATACCTGCGCCACCCTTGAGTGAGAAGCAATAAATCAAGAGCTGCCAGGCGGTCTTTGTTGTTGCCATCAAAGTAATACGCCGGATTGTGGATATTACCCTTTATCTCGGTGGAAAGTAAACAATACGATAGCATATTCTCTGGATTCAACTCATTCTGATAAGCACCATCGAAAATGCTCAAGCCCAAATGAGCTTGAACCGGATTGCCCGCCTCGTCCGTTACCTTTACGTTCAGCTTGCCTTTGCCACGGGTAAAGTAGCGCACACTGTCCGTGTTCAACTCGATGTGCAACTTACGCTCGGGATGGACATACACCAAGCGTTCCGCCATTGGCTGACCGTTCTCATTATATAAAGTAAACTCGGCTATGCCCTGTAAGGGAAACTCCTTGACAGGAATCTTAATCCGTAGAATATCTCGTAAAGTACCTTCCGCCATACAATAGAGTTTGCCTCTCATTCTGCCTGTCAGCCTTATTTTCTGTGGAGCAGCTTCCTTAGGCTGGCATAGATGAAATTCCAAATACTCATCAGTTTGTTTACGCAGATAGATAGACAGACCGGAGTCTGCGACTTCAGCGAACGAGAACTCTTGTCCGTCAGACAAAACAACTTTGTAGGAAGACGTCTTTCGCGGAAGAATGAAAACAAATCCCATGCCATCATGCACGGTTTCCAAACGCGCAATTTCCTTGCCGTTTTCCTGCAATCGGCCTGCCACTTTTGCGGGCATCCCTTTGGCATCCTGTGCCTTGAAAGCCACCTTGGTGGGAATGCCATCAATCAAATCACCGCTTTCGGGAAAGAACGAAAGACGGACGACAGGCCGGTCTTCGTCCTGAGGGCTGTCCGTTCCTTTGTAGGCTATGCTCTTTACCACACGTATCTTCTTGGGGTAGACCGGACGCAACGTGTCATTCAAAAAAGAAAAGCGGGTATAGGCATGGATGCGGTAATCGCCCTCTTTCAAGTCCTTATCTATATACATGTGCCCTTCGGCAATACCGGAGAGGACGGGGTATTTCTCCTGCCACACGATGCTATCCTTGGCATTGAGCATCTCCACAAACAGCGTCTTGCTTCGCTCGGAAAGAGCAAGGCTCTGAGCATCCATAACGTATATCTTGAACCAAAGGTCTTCACCGGTCTCATAAATCCCCTTGTCCGTCTGGAGGTAGACAAGTTCTCTGGATTCCGGCATGGTTCCCTCCTGCGAATGGCAAGTAAGCGTATGACCAACCAACAGACACAGGAGAAAGAAAAATAATAACCTTACATTACAAAGCCGCATTTCCATTATTTTTTATGATAAAGATTACTCTTTATGCTGTTGTTTTAATAGTTTTTCCAAATTATAAAGAGCAGAAGTCAGTCCTCCTCCCTCAAAAGTCCGGGCAGCCAAAGGACGGCAAGCAATGGCAAACAAAAAGAAGACAAGGGACAGTAAGGACATGAAAAATCGGTTACTTCCAGAGATATTATTTATGTTTGCTGTGTTCCTCATAATCTTTAATAAAAATATGCCTTTTAAAGACTGGTTGTTGTTATCTTACCACCAATTATACATTGTTAAACTATTTTGTACTATTACGGTGATTGGCAAGTCTGCAAAGCCCAGTTATCCATTGATTCTACGTTGTTTCTCCGGTATTTATCCGGCATGAACAAGCCTAACGAACCGCTGATAAAGCTTCCACTATTGCTAAATACTCCTAGCATTCCACCACCCGATACACATTCCCCTTGGCAGTATGCACCCGCTCGCCCAACTGGGGCAGGATGCGGCTCAGGCTGTAGGCCGTCATACCCCTCATGGCTGAAGGATGTGCGGACTTCATCCGCTCGAACAACTGGGTGGCGGAAAGGGTCAGCACCTCTTGCGGATGGTCCTCTTCCGTGGCAAAGCGGAAGCAGAGGCGGAACACCTCCTCTTCGGGTACATGCTTGTAGAACAGGGCGTTGTGTTGCTGTATGGCTTGTTCCTCCTCTTTATTGAACCAGCTGCGTTCGCCGGACAGCAGTTCCGCCTTGAGTTGGGCGTACAGTTGCTCATGCTCTATGGGGGTGGTGCAGTCTATGGCATGCTCCAGACTGACACAGAGAAAACGGCGCGAGCCGGTGCGGTCCACCAGCAGGTCTTCCCGGTTGCTGGTGCCGATGAACGAAGCGATGCGGGGAAGTGCCGAAGCACTGCGTTTGTAGGCCTTGCGGATATTCAGTGCGGAAGCCTGCATCAGGTTCTTCAGCAGGGGCATTTTGGATGCACCCAACTTGTCGAATTCATCCAGATTAATCAGGCCGTAGGCAGCTAACCTGGCTTCGGCGGATGCCGGGGAACTGAGGTCATAACTCTCTGTATAGTAGGCTTTCAGCGCATCGGGCATTAACAGGCGGCAGAACGTACTTTTCCCCAGTCCCTGACGACTGCTCACCAGCAGGGGAGCCACACTGTTGGCACGGTTGGTATCCGGATGGAACTGCATCCATTGGGCGGAGAGTCCCAGCATCCAGCGGTGGAAACCGTTCACCCATACCGGGTCATCAGACACCCTGCGGGCGAGTGCCGATACCCGGTCGGTGCCGTCCCATTCGGGAAGCCGCTCAAAGTAGGCGGTAAAGGGATGGTATTCGCTGATACGGCGCGAGCGCACAAAGCGTTGTATATCCCTGTCCCAGCAGTCTATGCCCGCTTCGATGGCCTCCAGACTGAGCGAGTTCATCCACCGTTCGTCCACCTTGGCGTAGCGCAAGTGGTCATCGGGAATGCCGTATTCCACGCCCGCCACCTCGGTTTCCTCGGTCAGCACATTGAACCGGAAGTGGTAGCGGGAGGTGAGAAAAGCTGTCACTTCCTGCATCAAGGAGCGTGATTTCGCCTTCCCAACAGTTTCTTCCGGAGATATTGGCGCGGACTCCTTTTCAGTGTCTTTCAAAGATTTCAGTTCAGCCTCCTTTCGGATGTCTTCCAAAGATGTTGGTTCGACTTCCTTTTTAATGTCTTTCGAGCGTACAGTATTCATAACCTTTCGAACGCTTCCCGGTCGCACGGAATCTTCCTCTGTTTCTTCTGCTAAGTTTGTCGGACACCCGGAAAAGACGTCTCTACTTTCCAACAAGTTTCCCTTGCCGTTTTCAGCAAGAAGAACCTGTGACTTGGTGACTTCTTTCACCCCATCCTCACCGGAAACGATGTAGTGGTAACTGCCCGCCAGCGCATTCCCGTCGGTGCGCGGAGTCCAGTCCAGCACCAGAGCCACCCGGCCTTCGCGGATATCCACTGCCAGGTGCACACCGGGCATGGTCTGACAAAGCGGCATCAGTCCGTTAAGGGCGGATACGAGGTCACGGCGTAGTGTTCCGTCGGAGGGAACAGGAGCTGACAGGAGTTTGCTTCCGAAGAAGACTGTTTTGAGAGTGGCGAATACATTCATGAGCTCTTCTTTTTAGATTTGACGAACTACAAATATACAACATAAAAAAGCCTTTGTCAAGAGGGAAGACAAACTAATCCAATTCCGGCACTTCAATATGACGGAGCCTGACACAATGACATATATACGTGCAGGCTCATGCGTACGTACGTGTAGGCCGATGCGTACGTACGTGTGGGCTTATGCCACCGTATGTGTAGACCGATGCGTACGTACACACTACACACTTTACAAACAGGGGGGCAAAATGTGGATAATGCTGTCGTTTCGTGCGTAGGGGAGAGGTTTGCTCGCCCGAAAACAGTTTGTTTTGTGTCTTCGGGCAGGCGAACCCTGCCCCTACAACTGACGATGGGATAGCCCGGTTTAGTTTTGACACACTTCCCATGTTGCAAAAAAGACTTTGAGGTTTTATCTAAAACATCAAAGTCTTTTTTAAAAAGGTCGTTGTGTTTTCAGAAAAGCTCGGCATCTTTTTAATAAAGCTCGGTATGTTTTTCATGTAGGGGCAGATTGCATCATCCCTTCATTAAGCCGGCTATTCCTTCTTTTCCGTTCATCCTTACATTTTAATTAAAACACTCACATAATCAGTCTGTTAAGAATGACAGCACATCCCCTCATCCTCCCTTCAGCCGCGCTTCCCGAGTCCCTTCACAATCCCTTGTGTACTTTCTACACCTCTTTTCAGCCTGCCGTTTTCTGTAGAGACGGCTCAACAGTGAGCCGTCTCTCGAATACATCCACAAATACACCATTCGGAATACATTCAGGCAGCCCCTACAAGCAAAATGCAAGAAACGTGACAATATGATTGAAATGTATACTTATGTCTCATAAAGACTATGGTTTGTCCGCTTTTAACGAAGAAAAACCACTGATAAACAACAAAATAACCTCTTTCAAGAGCACAAATTCGGGGTCACAAAAGCATAAAGGTGGTCCCTAGACCTAGTGAGCCTAAATAAGACAGTCAACACACTGTTATTCAACACTTTGACTACATCACCACTTTGCAAACCCAGCACCATTTTCCAACTAGACAGAAACAAGCATCCAAAGCATTGCTTATCAACACATTAAGTTCGTTTTTCAGCACTATAACACCCCTCCAAAAAGACCTTGGAGTTTAAAAAAAAGACTAAGGTCTTTGCTAAAAACTCCTTAATCTTTTGATAAAACACTTTAGTCTTTTAGAGCCTGTTCAAGTTTCATTCGAAAGCTCTTTAATTTTGGTGCTACTTTATAAATCATTTATTATCAATGTATTTAAAAAAATCATACGACCAGACGCAGTATTTTACATTCTGCTGCATTATATAAAATACAAGAAAACCATTATTAACCTTTTAATCACCACCTTTATGAAGAAGATTTTAAATTATTTATTCGTGTTATGCCTGCTCGTTGGAGCATACGGTTGCAGCGATGATGACAGAGATGTAAAACGGATTTATCCGGAGGAAAAACAAGAACCTTTTGAAAGAGAGAATTTGAAAGGACATTTAGAATATGACAAATTCTATAAAAGATGGGTAATTTATCCTGATGCTAGCGAATGGAAGGAATTTCGACCTGGAGTTATTTTTTTCATTGAAAATATGAAAGACGAATACAAGGCTTATGAAGGACGTATCACCTTTAGTGGTACCCTTTTATATCTATATTATGAACCTCAAAGACCTCTAACAGATTTTCATTGTGGATTTTACATTCATTCCCTTTATCTAAAAGACATCCAGAAAAGAGAGCTAACAGAAGAAGATTTCAGCAATCACTAAACAATAACCTTAAAATCATTTTATGATGAACAAACTTTTTACTTATCTGCTTGCATTATGCACGGCTGTTTGTCTATATGGTTGCAGTGAAGAACTAGAGGAAATGACTTCTACAGAAGAATCTCCTTCAAACATTGTCAGCCGTTCAATCCCTGAGAGTTTTTCTTGTGGAACGATAGAAACAGACCCACCGGCATGGTATTTCAATACTCCTCGCGTTTTTAATAACAATAGCATTTATACCTTAAATATTTATATCCATGTCATTAGAAGTTCTAGCGGAGTGGGATTTAATAAAGAGGAAGTAGCGCAAACAGTCATAACTAATTTAAATGGTTATTACGCTTCTGCAAAAATCAATTTCTATTTATTAGGAAGTGACTATATTGATTCTGACCGATATAATAACTCAAACGATTCTTATTTCGATGAAATATGTAAACAAAAACCACATATCAATGCCGTTGATATTTATGTGTTATCAAATGGGGAAAATTGGGGAAGAACCGCAGGGCGTGCAAGAATGATAAGTTCAGCCTGTGTTATACGATCGTATAATTATCAAGACTTTGCCCCAGCTCATGAATTAGGCCACTGCTTCGGATTATATCACACACACCATGGCACTGCTGAATCGGGAATTCCGGAACTTGTAAATGGCAGTAATTCGGCAACAGCCGGCGATTATATGACCGATACTCCCGCCGATCCTTGTGAATGGAATATTTTTGGAGAATACATAGGCACAGGAACAGATGCCAATGGTGACTATTATACCCCGGACCCTACTAACCTGATGTCGTACTCATGGGCTTATAATCAAAACCGTTTCTCTGCAGAGCAAATAGCCAAAATGCGCAGCATCATTAGCCAAAGAGAAGAAGTAAGCCCCACTATTCATCAAAAACAGATTATCGGTCCCAAACATTTCTCCAACAGCGGTACCTACTCGCTGAGTGTATTAAATGCCGATGAAAGCGTGAGATGGGAAGTAACGGCCTACAGTGAAAACGGTTCTACCAAAACCACCTATACCACTTCTACATTGACTTTGTCTTCCACCCAGCCAACCTATTACAGTATCGTGGCTTCCATCACATCGCCTGTCGGAACCAAGTCTGTCACAACCCATGCCACTTGCAATGAACCATCTCCCTACATCGGAAGCTTGTATTGGGAAACCAACCAAGGGCAATACAGCATTACCGATGCCACAAACTATGGCGGAACCCTCTATGTATCCGGAAACATCAACCTGAGCCTGGAATATAGAGACAAGGCAGGAAACACATCGGATGCTCTTCCGGGAGTTGACTTTATGTGTACCACAGCAAGTAATCGCCTTGTGCGCGGCAAAACATTTTCGTTGACACCCGCCGACTGCGAAAGGGATTTGTATATTCGGGCCAAAGATGCCTGTGGCACGGCAGAATCGTTTTTCGTCATTCCTTGCCAAGTGACGAACTATTATTATGATGTCAATGTAGCTTTGGGTGAAGTTGCCATTGGTGTAGTGAAAACCGACAATGCAGAAGTAAACGCCATTTTGACTGCCCAAAAAGCAAAACAAGCTGTTGTCTTTAATGCAGCAACAGATGTCAAAATCAAATCGGTAGTAGTTTACACAGAAAACCGGCAAGTGCTTTATTCCAAAGAATACGCCATGGGAGTTTCTGAAATAAAGATAGATGCAGTCTCATGGGCTTCGGGAGTTTATCACTTAAGCATTTCGAACGGAACGGAAGTGCGGCATCAGAAAATAATGATTCCATAAAAACATGCCAACACAATAAAGAAGGTGTCTCGAAACTCTCATAAGCCAAAAGGGGTGTCAAAACGTGGATAATGCTGTCTTTTCGTTCGTAGGGGCGAGGTTCGCTCGCCCGAAAACAGTTTACTTTGTGTCTTCGGGCAGGCAAACCCTGCCCCTACAACTGACGATTGGATAGGCCGGTTTAGTTTTGACACACTCCCGAGAACAGTTCACTTTAAGTTATTGGGGTCATTGGGCGGACACATGGGTCCGCCCCTACCGTAAAGTATTATCGAAAAAGTTCAAAAGCCGGAAGAAGTATTACAGATGAAAGGAGGCTGAAACGACAATACGGAATGTCCATTTACTACCGGAAGCCCCATCAACAGGGCGTTTCAACGACTAATGAAAGGAGGAAGGGAGAAACAGATTTTCGCTTTCTTTCTTGCAGGTTCCATGCTTTTGTTATATATTGCCACCCTGTTTTAAACAGGCTTAGAATGAATTTTATTCTTGGAAATACATCTATCAATGAAACGAGCCGTATTATTTTTATTACTGAACTTGACTATTTGTGCTATTTATGCCCAGAGCCAACCTGTTTCCCAAAGGCTGGATGCTTTGCTGAACGACGAAATCCTGAAAACTTCCGAAGTTGGTATCACGGTTTTCGACCTGACCACGGGTGAATCTCTTTATCGGTATCAGGATGAGAAACTGTATCGCCCTGCTTCCATTGAGAAGGTGATTACTTCTGTCACAGCGCTTGCCTGTCTTGGGGCAGATTATACAATGGATACCCATCTTCGCTATACCGGGAAAATAGAGAATGATACACTGAAAGGGAATCTTTATCTGATAGGGGGCTTCGACCCGGAGCTGATGGATGAAGACCTGGATAGCCTCGTGGCGGCGGTGGAAGCGCAGGGCATCCGCTATGTGACGGATACCATTGCTGCCGATGTATCGATGACGGATTCCGTATATTGGGGACCGGGGTGGTCGTGGGATGATACTCCTTATTCATTCCAGCCTTATCTTTCTCCTCTGATGCTGAATCGCGGTTGTGTGGATGTGTCCGTTTCACCTGCTCAGAAAGATTCTTTGCCGACAGTGCGTTGTACTCCGGTTTCAGATTATTACCGGGTTTGTAATCGGGCGGTGAGCCGTAACCCGCAGGCAGGGAAATTGGAAATCACCCGCAACTGGCTTTCCAATGGCAATGTAATAACGGTTTCGGGCAATGTGTCCCGACCCTATACAGGACAGGTGAATATTTATACTTCCAAAGACTTTTTCTTCCATACGTTTATCCAACGGTTGAAAGAGAAGGGAATTACCTCCGGTGTGCATACTTATGCAGATTGCCCCGTCATCCATGACAGCATTGCAACCTTTTGCACCATCAGAAGACCCATCAGACAGGTATTGGAACGTGCCTTGAAGAAGAGTGATAACCTGTGTGCCGAATCCATGTTTTATCACCTTGCCGCGCAACATGCCCCACACCATCGGGTGACTGCCGATGACGGGACGGATGCCATCGCCGATTTTATGAAGACCGTGCTCGGTTTTAATCCCGATAACTATAAAATTGTAGACGGCAGCGGCGTTTCCTTATATAATTATATCTCTCCGCGATTGTTGCTGGAGTATTTGAAGTATGCCTATTATCACCGGGATATCTTTTTGCCGCTGTATGATGCCCTTCCCATTGCCGGAGTGGACGGCACATTGCAATACCGTATGAAGCAAACCAAGGCCCGGGGGAATGTTCGTGCCAAGACCGGCTCGGTGACCGGAGTGAGTTCTTTGGCCGGATATGTGAAAGGGGCCGACGGGCATCAGCTGGCTTTTGTCATCATTAATCAGAACGTGCTGAAATTAAGCCGTGCGCGTGTTTTCCAAGATAAAGTTTGCGACATCCTTTCCCGATAGCGGCGATGAGTTGCCCGGAGTGTGACGTATTTGGGAATAAGTGAAAGTGATTTTGCTGTAAACTGGACAAAATTTACACCTTTTCTGAACGATTACTGTATCTTGAAGTGGTGGATGTTTTGTAATTTTGCCCGAACAGAAAATCAAATGAATACCATCAAACACATATAAATAGCGTATGAAAACAAATTATGAAATTCGCTATGCCGCTCATCCCGAAGATGCCAAGCATTATGATACTGCAAGGATACGCCGCGACTTTCTGATAGAAAAGGTTTTTTCGGACAATGAGGTTAATATAGTGTATTCTATGTACGACCGTATGGTGGTAGGGGGAGCCCGGCCCGTAGGTGAAGTACTGAAGCTCGAAGCCATCGAGCCTTTGAAAGCTCCTTATTTTTTGACCCGTCGCGAAATGGGTATATTCAATGTGGGAGGTCCCGGTATGGTAAGAGCCGGTGATGCCGTGTTTGAATTGGATTATAAGGAAGCTCTTTATTTGGGAGCGGGAGACCGTGAAGTGACTTTTGAAAGCAAAGATGCCTGCCTGCCCGCCAAGTTTTATTTCAATTCCACTACCGCACATCGTAATTATCCCGATAAAAAGATTACCAAGGCAGATGCCATCGTTGCCGAAACGGGCTCGTTGGAAGGCTCTAACCATCGTTGCATTAACAAGATGTTGGTAAGTCAGGTGTTGCCTACTTGTCAGTTGCAGATGGGAATGACGGAGCTGAAACCGGGAAGCGTGTGGAATACCATGCCTGCACATGTGCACAGCCGCCGCATGGAAGCCTATTTTTATTTTGAGGTTCCCGAGGAACATGCTGTCTGCCATTTTATGGGAGAAGTGGACGAGACACGGCATGTGTGGATGAAAGGAGAGCAGGCTGTCCTGTCTCCCGAATGGTCTGTTCACAGTGCCGCTGCTACGCATAATTATACCTTTATCTGGGGAATGGGTGGTGAAAATCTTGACTATGGAGACCAAGATTTCTGTCTGATAACAGACTTGAAATAATAAAAATGCGATGTAAAAAAGAGTTTTATTAAATGTTTTGTGTACGATAACGGAAGATTTTTATTACCTTTGGGCATCGTAATGGATAAGAAAATACAAGAAATAAATTATTATACTAATAACATTAAATTAATTACTATGGTGAATTTTTCATTGGAAGGTAAGGTAGCTCTTGTAACAGGCGCTTCTTACGGAATTGGTTTTGCTATTGCATCGGCTTTTGCTGCAGCAGGTGCCACTATTGTTTTCAACGATATCAAGCAGGAATTGGTAGACAAAGGCTTGGCTGCTTATCAGGAAAAAGGTATCAAGGCTTTCGGTTATGTTTGTGACGTTACCAGCGAAGAACAAGTGAACGCTTTGGTTGCACAGGTAGAAAAAGAGGTAGGTGTTATCGATATCCTTGTAAACAATGCAGGTATTATCAAACGTATTCCGATGTGCGACATGAGTGCGGCAGAATTCCGTCAGGTTATCGACGTTGACTTGAATGCTCCGTTTATCGTATCTAAAGCCGTTATCCCCGGTATGATTAAAAAAGGTCATGGAAAGATTATCAATATCTGCTCTATGATGAGTGAACTGGGACGTGAAACTGTATCTGCTTATGCAGCCGCTAAAGGTGGCTTGAAGATGTTGACCCGTAACATTGCTTCTGAATACGGTGAGTATAATATTCAGTGTAACGGTATCGGCCCGGGTTATATCGCTACTCCTCAAACAGCTCCGTTGCGTGAACTTCAGGCTGATGGTTCACGTCATCCGTTCGACCAGTTCATCATCGCCAAGACTCCGGCTGCACGTTGGGGAACTCCCGAAGATTTGCAGGGTCCTGCTGTGTTCCTGGCATCAGATGCTTCTGATTTCGTCAACGGTCATGTGCTTTACGTTGACGGCGGTATTTTGGCTTATATCGGTAAACAACCCAAATAATATAAAGCCCGGAAAGGGTTATTTTCAGGTACGGATGGGGGATGTGTCAAAACAGCATTATCCATGTTTTGACACAACCCCATTCTCCTTTCATTAATTATAGATAATATGAAGAAAATCTTTTTAGCAGTGGCAGCGGCATGTTCGTTGTGTTCTTGTTCGCAACAGCAGCCGGTTACTGTAACTGTTACCAATCCTTTGGCTATAGACCGCAGCGGCGAGATGGTGGAAGTATCCATGGCGGAAATTTCATCTAAGTTGCAATTGCCGGATACGGCGCAAGTGATTGTATTGGATGAAAACGACCTGGAAGTTCCTTATCAGGTCACTTATAATGATATGCTTATTTTCCCCACCTCGGTAAAGGCATCTTCCACAGCCACTTATACTATTAAACCGGGTAATCCGCAACCGGTGGATGTCATTTCCTGCGGTCGTGTTTATCCCGAACGTGTAGATGATATTGCTTGGGAAAACGACCGTGCGGCTTATCGCGCTTATGGTCCTGCACTGCAGGCAACCGGAGAAAAGGCTTACGGTTATGACGTATTTACCAAACGTGTTCCCGAACCGGTGGTGGAAGACCGCTATGACGGCGAGTTGAATAGGAATATCTCTTATCACGTAGATCACGGTAACGGTATGGATGTATATGCAGTAGGACCTACATTGGGTGGCGGTGCGGCAGCTTTGTTCCCCGACAGCACCATTGCTTATCCGTATTGTTGGAAAGAATGTGAAGTGTTGGATAATGGTCCGCTTCGTTTCACGGCAAAATTGGTTTATAATCCATTGGTTATAAAAGGAGATAGCAATGTAGTGGAAACTCGTGTTATTTCGCTGGATAAAGGTTCACAGTTGAACAAAACAGTGATTTCTTATACTGATTTGAAAGAAGTGACTCCTATTGTAGCCGGTATCGTTATCCATAAAGAAAATCCGACAGGATATTCTTTCGATTCCAATGCCGGGTATATTGCTTATGCCGATTCTACTCAGAATCCGCGAAATAATAATGGCGTTATTTATGTGGGTGCTGTATTTCCTGCCAGTCTGAATGCTGCAAAAGCCCAGCTCTTCCCCGAAGCAGAACGAAAAGAACACGGTGGCGCCCTTGGACATGTGTTGGGCATCAGCGACTATGAACCGGGAACCGAATATGTTTACTATTGGGGTTCCGGATGGAGCAAATATGGTTTTGCCGCCGATACCGAATGGACGAAATATTTGGAGAATTTTGCCCAACAGGTACGTAACCCATTGACAGTGACTGTGAAATAAAAGAATATAGTGGATGATTAAAAAGTTACCTGAAAAAGCCGTGTGCTTCAAGGTAACTTTTTCTTTTTATTGAATAACTGGAATACGATGATGAAACAAAGAATAATTATTGGTTTCTTATGTATTTGTCTGGCAAGTATGGCTTTTGCTCAGGAGCGTATCCGTATTGAACATGGACCTTATTTGCAGAATTTGAAAGAAACGAAGACAACCATTGTATGGATGGCCAGCAAGCCGTCTGTCGGTTGGGTGGAATTAGCTCCCGATGACGGTAGTACATATTATCAAAAAGAACGGGAGAAGTTTTTTGATACAACAAACGGTGTGAAGAACACTTCCTTGTTGCATGTGGTGAAGATTAGCGGACTAAAACCGGGTACCGGTTATCGTTACCGGGTATACGCACAGGAAGTTTTGGACCATCAAGGTGTGGAAGTGACTTACGGAAAAGTAGCGGCAACGGATGTATATGGTGCCAAACCGCTTGTATTCACTACAAACGACCGTCATAAGCCGGAGACTTCTTTTGCAATGATTAATGATATTCATGGTCGTACAGACGATATTCCGAAATTGCTGGAGGTTGCAGACTACAAAAAGATGGATATGATTATCTTTAATGGGGATATGTTGACTCAGCTAAAAGATGAGTCAGGGTTGTTCAGCGGATTTATGGATGTTGCCATAGATTTGTTTGCAAAAGAAAAACCGATGTATTATGCACGTGGCAACCATGAAACCCGCGGACTGTTTGCCACTTCTTTTCAGCGCTATTTTTCGCCTAAAGAACCTCATTTGTATTATCTGGTGAGACAGGGGCCTGTTTGTTTTATCTTTTTGGATACAGGCGAAGATAAACCGGATTCCGACATAGAATATAGTGGCATTACGGATTATGACCGTTATCGCACGGAACAGGCGCAATGGTTGGCACAGGCAGTGCAGTCGGATGATTTCAAGCAGGCAAAGTACAAGATTGTCATTGCGCACATGCCTCCTTTACCCGATAAAAACTTGTGGCATGGGCAAATGGAAGTGCTTGAAAAGTTTGTTCCTATATTGAATCAGGCCGGTGTGGATGTTATGCTTTCGGGACATTTACATCGTTATTTTAACAACAAACCGACCGATAAGGTGAAGTTCCCTGTCATTGATAATGCACATACGACAGTTATTAAGGCAGTGGCAGAGAGCAATCAGCTGGTGCTTGAGGTGAAAGATCTGCAGGGGAAGCCGGTAGATACGATTGTAATCCCTGCCAAATAAATGAAAGCTGTTTGTCAGCTGCCCTAAGCGTTTTCTTCTTTTGACACATCCTCCTACAGCAGACGATTTGATGGGCCATTGGGGAGTTGCCACACTCCCTTTCTTTCCCTTGTTGCGCCTTAAAAGTTCTTTTTGATGATTTCCTGCATTACTTCCGAGTTCCTGTCTTCGTCATTCGCTTCTTTTCTCAGTTCCAGCAAGCGTGCCTTCATCTCTTTGATAACCGGAGCATACTCGGCATCTTTATATGCGTTGTGATTTTCGTGCGGGTCTTTCTGCAAGTCATAGAACTCCCAAGCCGGAGCAGTCGGAGTATCGTCCGAACCGGTGGCATCCAGCTTATTGCCGTAAAGGAACATCAGCTTATAACGTTCATTGCGGATGCCGATGTGTGCCGGACGAATGGTGTGGTGTGTCCAGTAACGGTAATACATATCTTTGCGCCAATTTTCGGGTGTGTTTCCGGCAAGGTTGTCCCGGAAACTTTGTCCTTGCGATTTGTTTGGAGTCTTTACGTGGGCATAGTCGGCGAGCATGGCTGCAAAGTCTGTGTTCAGAATAATATCCTTGTTGCGTGTGCCGGCAGGTATCTCTTTGGGATAGCGGATGACAAACGGCATGCGGAGTGGTTCCTCATACATCATTCGTTTATCAAAGAATCCATGTTCTCCCAGGAAGTATCCTTGGTCTGATACATAAATGACGATGGTATTCTTTGCCAATCCTTTTTCGTCCAGATAGCGGAGCAGTCGGCCGATATTGTCGTCGATGGTGGCACCGCAGCGCAGATAATCTTTTATCATTTTCTGATATATCTTCTTTCGGGCGGAGATACTGTCCATGCCTTCGGTGCTGAAGGGGAGTTCGGGATATTGGCACCACCAGGGGCCTTTGGATGCCTGTTCCCATCGCCATCCCATGTTCTCAAGCTGACGTCCGGTGAAGGTGCGTCCCGAAGCAATGGTATCGAACTCCATCATGGTGTCGGGTTCGGGAAAGGTTACGTCATCATATAGATGTTTCATGCGTTCGGGGAAATCCCACGGCTCATGGGTTGCCTTAAAGTGGCAGCAGAGCATGAACGGTTTATTGGTGTTGCGTTCTTCCATCCATTGGATGCATTTGTCTGTCACCAAGTCGGTGGAGAAGCCTTTTTCTTCTGTGCCGTATCGTCCTTCGGTATCATCTTTCCAGTTTTCGGCTGTTTTGAAAACCGGGTTAATGTATTCTCCCTGGTCGTGAAACACGCTGAAGGTGTCGAAGCCGGAGGGTTGTGTCTTGAGGTGCCATTTACCGAAAAGGGCTGTCTGATAGCCGCCTGCCTGCATTTGTTTGGCAATATTATCCTGGTCGCGGTCGAAGCTGTCTTCCAATGTTCTTACACCGTTGAGGTGACTGTAGGCACCTGTCAGGATGGTGGCGCGACTGGGAGCAGAGATGGAATTGGTGCAAAAGCAGTTGTCCAGCACGCATCCTTCATCGGCAAGGCGTTTGATATTGTCGTTCTTTACATACGGAGCCAGTATACCTCCGTAAATACCCCATGACTGTGAGGTGTGGTCATCCGATAGAATGAATAGGATATTGGGGCGTTCTTTGTCTTGTTCTTGCGCTTGGAGCTCTCCTGCCGACAGTGGTTGGCAAAGCAATGCGCCGGTCAGTAATTGAAGTGTTTTTCTTTTCATCATGGTTTTGTGTGTTTTTATTTGAATGGTTATCCGGCTGTGATTAGTCGAACACCTTGAATTCATATCCTTGTTCCAGTAACCATTCAATGGCTCTCGGCAATGCATATTTCATGTTTTTTTCTGCTTTAAGCGAGTCGTGGAAGGTGATGATGGAGCCGTTGCGCACATAGTGCTTGACCTTGCGTAGCACTTGCCGCCCGTTCAGTCGTTTGCTGTAGTCGCGGGTGACGAGGTCCCACATTACTATCTGGTATTTGTGGCGGAGCACCATATATTGCATCCAGCGCATGTGTCCGTGTGGCGGCCGGAAGAGGTTGGTGTGAATCAGTTCGTTTGCCTTATCGGTGTTGGCCAGATAATTATCGCTCCGGTATTCGAATCCGCGAATATGGTTAAAAGTATGGTTGCCCAGCCGATGTCCGCGGTCTACTATCATCTTGAATTCTTCGGGATGCTTGCGTACATTGTCGCCCACCAAAAAGAAGGTGGCTTTGATATTGTATTTATCCAGCAAATCGAGCACCCATGGCGTGATTTCGGGAATAGGTCCGTCATCAAATGTAAGATAGACCGCTTTGACATGCTTATCCATGCGCCAGAAGGCGCGTGGATAGAGCATGCGGAGTATCAGTGGCGGTTGTTCTATTAACATAAGCGTGCGTGCTTTTTATTTTCTTTTTCCGCCTACGCGGTTGTTGAATACTTCATAAAGTTCTTCAAACTTCTTGACATAGTGTGCCGACATATCCGATTTCGGTTTCTGTTCGCTTTCGCTTTCCACACCGCTTGCAGTATTGCAACGTGCCAAAGTCTTGTTGAGTTCGTCCAGAATATAGAAATTGCGGACACACTCTTCATACGAATTGGCCAAGCGCTGGTCGTCAAGGCTCAGATACCAGCTGATATATTCCACTGCCTTGTTTGCCAGGTCGCTCAGGATGGCTTCTGCTTTTTCCGTCTCGCCCAAAGCCAGATAATCGTCTGCCATTTCTTTCGAGCTGCTCATGATATAATCATGGGGCACGGTTGTGCTGGGAATTACTTTCAGACTATAGTCGAGAACTTCCAGTGCTTTGTCTTTCTTGCCTTCCTTTATCAGTTGGCTGGCAAGTTGGATAAACATACGGCGGTGTGTCAGGCACATGCGCATGACTGTCTCGTCAATATAGATATTCGGATTGTCAATGCCTCCGAACTTAAACTTGTTCATCAGGTTGTCATACATTTTTTCCGAATCGATGCGTGCGTTGAGTGCTGTGGTATTGAACGGAGTGATGCGGTAGGCAAGACCTTCCTGAATGAAGTTGTTGCCTAAGTTCAGGTGATTGTCGCTGCCCACGGTGATGGCCATGTACAACGGACGTTCCCAGTTGGTGTTTGCCAGCATTTCGAGCATCATCAGTTCACTCTTGTAAAGCATACGCTTGCCTTTCAGTGAGATGTTCATATACTCGGGTATCTCACCGTGCAATGAGTCGGGAATCATCATGCCCGAGCGTTTGATGGCTTCTTTGTCCAGCTTGATGACGATACTGTCTGTAGGAATCATCTGCAGACCTTCTTTCGGAGAGCGTACCCAGTATTTCAGGATATTCTTCAGTTCATAAGGATTCTCTCCGAACTCTCTCACAGCATCTTCGGGGTTTTGTTTATAGAAGTTCTTGATGCTTTCCATTACTTCGGGACGGATGGCAACGGCTTCGTTATGTCCCTGCACATATTCCAGGCGACTCCAGTCGATAGGTACGGCAGGTGAATCGTATGCCTGACGCTTCATCTGGTCAATATACCAGTCTGTCTGCAGGTAACTCAGGTTGCACACACGCACGTCGGTGCGGAAGCCTTCTGTCTCCTGATTATACCACAAGGGGAATGTATCGTTGTCACCATTGGTGAAGATAATCGGATTGCCTTCTTCCTGAACAGTGCTCAAATAGTTTTGTCCGAAGTCGCGTGCCACATAGCGGTTGCTGCGGTCATGGTCATCCCAAGTCTGGCTTACCATTTGGATGGGAACCAACAGGCAAACAACTGTTGCAAGAACGGATGCCGGTTTTTCACCGATTTTCTTCTGTAACCATTCTGAGATACCTGCCACACCCATACCAATCCAGATTGCGAAAGCATAGAACGAACCGGCATAAGCATAGTCGCGTTCACGGGGTTGAAGAGGTGTCTGGTTCAGGTAAAGCACAATGGCAAGACCGGTCATAAAGAACAGGAAGAATACAATCCAGAACTGTTGGATACCAATCGGTTCATAGATTATTTTTCCGTCCGGTGTGGTGATGCGTCTCACTTTGTAAGCCTGCCAGAACAGACCGATAAGTCCGAGTAAAAGAGGCAGACAGTAGAATACATTATGCCCTTTGTTGTTCTTCAGGTCGGAGGGGAGCAGGCTTTGGTCACCTACCAGGAATTTATCAATGACCGGAATGCCGGTAATCCAGTTTCCGTGTTCTATTTCTCCTTGTCCCTGAATGTCATTCTGACGTCCGGCAAAGTTCCACATAAAGTATCTCCAATACATGAAGTTCACTTGATAAGAGAAAAAGAACTTGATGTTCTCCCATTGGGTAGGAACCTTTACCATCATCATCTGTCCGCATTGGTCGTAAGGCACTTGTGTACCTTCCACGCCGCCCAGCCAGTCTTCGTAGGCTTGCGGGTGACCGGGTGCATCACTGTACATACGCGGGAACAGCATATTCTGTGCATATTTATATTCTGTTTTATGACGAACCACTTCGTAGCTGTCTTTTTCGTCGGGAGTAGCTTTTTCTTTCCGTTGATATACCGGAGCTCCTTCTGTCACATCATACACGCATCCGCCGTCCACTTCCTTCAGTGCCGGTTTTGAGGTGTAGGCCTGTCCGTAGAACAAAGGACGGGTTC
>ENA-USUG01002072-USUG01002072.1-human-gut-metagenome-genome-assembly--contig:-NODE-2072-length-31362-cov-15.018795_pt1 | contig 31362 bp, 27 predicted proteins | sample MGYA00250059_ERZ773394 | MGnify/ENA primary metagenome ERZ773394 (study PRJEB29103, sample SAMN06111957) | human gut metagenome | biome: human gut; feature: ankylosing spondylitis patient; material... | reverse complement strand
ATTAAAAAAACAATGGGATTGCAAATAGATTTACATGCTAAATTAAAAGAGTATTTCGGCTTTGATAACTTCAAAGGGAATCAAGAGCAAATAATAAAAAACGTCCTCGCTGGAAACAACACGTTTGTACTGATGCCAACGGGGGGGGGGAAATCTTTGTGTTACCAGTTACCAGCCTTAATACTTGACGGAACAGCAATAGTGATATCGCCACTAATTGCTTTAATGAAAAACCAAGTTGATGCCATGCGTTCGTTCAGCGCATCGGAGGGAGTTGCCCACTTCATGAATTCGTCTCTTAGCAAAAGTGATATTCTAAAAGTAAAAGAAGACGTGTTGAGTGGTAAAACAAAACTATTATATGTAGCCCCAGAATCTCTAACCAAAGAAAGTAATATTGAATTCTTACGAAAAGTACCTATCTCCTTCTTTGCGGTAGACGAAGCCCACTGTATATCCGAATGGGGACACGATTTTCGGACAGAGTATCGCAAAATCAGACCGATCGTGGAGCAAATCGGGAAAGCCCCGATTATCGCTTTAACGGCAACAGCGACTCCGAAAGTCCAACATGACATTCAGAAAAACTTGGACATGCTGGATGCTCAAGTGTTTAAGTCTTCCTTCAATCGTTCAAACCTCTACTACGAGGTACGTCCAAAGGTGGACCCGACAAAAGATATCATAAAATTCATTAAAAACAACGAAGGCAAATCAGGTATCATTTACTGCCTGAGCCGTAAAAAAGTGGAAGAACTCACGGAAGTCCTTTGCGTGAATGGAATCAAGGCTGCCGCTTACCATGCCGGTATGGACGCATCGACCCGTAGTGCCAATCAAGACAAGTTCTTGATGGAAGAAGTCAACGTTATCGTAGCAACAATCGCTTTTGGAATGGGCATTGATAAACCAGACGTACGTTTTGTCATTCATTACGATATTCCCAAAAGCCTCGAAGGATATTACCAAGAGACCGGAAGAGCAGGACGGGACGGAGGAGAAGGTTATTGTTTGACATTCTACAGCTACAAAGACATCCAAAAACTGGAAAAATTCATGCAAGGTAAACCGATTGCCGAACAGGAAATCGGGAAACAACTCCTAATGGAAACTGTTTCTTACGCAGAGACTTCTCTTTGCCGCAGAAAAGTACTGTTACACTATTTCGGTGAAAACTATGATGAAGAAAATTGTGGAGCCTGTGATAACTGCTTATTCCCGAAAAAAGAATTCGAAGGCAAAGAATACTTAATTGATGCCTTGAATGTCATCCTTGAAGTAAAAGAAAAATTCAAGGTAGACCACATGGTAAATATTCTTCTTGGAGAAACCGATTCCATGATAAAATCGTATCATCATGACGAACTGGAATCTTTTGGTGTCGGTTCTGAAAAGAATGCACAGTTCTGGAACATGGTATTCAGACGCGCTTTAATTGCTAATTATATAGAAAAAGATATTGAACAATACGGGGTCATAAAACTAACTGAAAAAGGCCACGAATTTTTAAAAGAACCTAAAGACTTTATGCTGATGGAAGATCATAATTTTGAAGAATCAGAAGAGAAACTTCAGGAAAAAGGGGGAGTATCAGCACTCGACAACACCTTATTTGCCATACTGAAAGATTTACGGAAAAAGATTGCCAAGAAGAACAATCTGCCACCGTACGTGATTTTCCAAGATCCATCCCTAGAGGATATGTGTACTAATTACCCCATCACATTGGAAGAACTAGCCAACATACAGGGGGTAGGTTCAGGAAAAGCGCAAAAGTACGGACAGGAATTCGTTGAAGTAATCAAACAATACGTTGAAGACAACGAAATCGAAAGAGCGCAAGATTTAGTTGTTAAAACCGTCGCCAATAAGTCAAAATTCAAGGTATATATCATTCAAAATATTGACCGTCAAATTGACCTGGAAGACATTGCCTCTGCAGAAGGTCTTACCTTTGAGGAACTGATCAAAGAAATGGAAGCCATCGTCTTCTCCGGGACCAAACTCAACATTGACTATTACATCAATCAAATTTTGGATGAAGAGCAACAGCAAGAAATCATGGATTACTTTATGGAAGCTAAAAGTGATAATATTGGAGATGCCTATGAAGAATTCGAAGGAGACTATTCGGAAGAAGATCTTCGTCTAATGAGACTGAAACTACACTCCAAACATGGAAATTAAAAAAAGCGACTTAAAGTCGCTTTTTTTATTCCATCCGATCAATCATCACATCCGGCAAATGCTGTATAAACTGGAATAGCAAAGTTTCATCCCCTGTCTTATGAGTACGAATAACCATTGTCACCCGATAAGTGATTATATCCCCTAACCTGGATGACTCAGTAGAATAAGAACTGATTGTATGCTTTTTACTCTTTATCTCATCAGTAACCTCCTTGATTACCTCTTGATTTGTTGTCGTAAATATTAACAATACATTCCGTTGGCTGAACTTTTGAAAAATATATCCCAATCCTTCTAAACCCAATAAAGTCAACAACATTGCACTGATCCCCAACCAATATTGTCCGGCTCCGACTGCAAGACCAATAGCAGAAGTGGCCCATATCCCAGCAGCCGTAGTCAATCCTCTTACAAATAATTTTTGAATAATAATAGTCCCGGCCCCCAAAAAACCTATACCACTCACCACTTGAGCCGCTATACGACTCGGGTCAAGACCGATCCCCGTATCTCCAAGAATATCCCAAAATCCATATTTTGAAACGATCATAAAAAGTGCACTACCTAAAGCTACCAAAAAATGAGTTCTAAACCCCGCTTCCTTCGCCCGATATTCACGATCCAAACCAATGATAGCCCCTAAAACTCCGGCTACAAGTAACCTAAAGAAAAAATCCCATGTCATCATATCCATATCTCTTTTACCTGATCCTTATCTTCACACAAAGATAAACTAATCTACGCAAAATTTCGATAAAAAAGAAAAACCGTTCTGCCCAACAGCAAAACGGTTTTTCTATTTTATCGAAATTCCCTTATTCCATATAACGAATAATCGTCTGTTCTCGATCCGGCCCCACGGATACAATCTTGATCGGGACGCCGGTCTCCTCTTCCAAAAATGCCAAATAATTATTGAACTCTTCTGGGAATTCATCCTCTGAAGTCATTTTTGTCATATCACATTTCCAACCCGGCAACTCAGCATAGATTGGTTTCACACCTTCCGTAATATCATACGGGAAATAATCTATCTCTTTCCCATCCACCTCATAAGCAACGCAAGCAGAAATTGTATCAAAAGTATCCAGCACATCACTCTTCATCATAATCAACTGGGTCACCCCATTAACCATAATTGCATATTTCAATGCCACCAAGTCTACCCATCCACAACGACGTTTACGACCTGTCACGGAACCGAACTCATGTCCAAACTCACAAAGTTTATCACCAGTTTCATTTTCCAATTCCGTTGGGAATGGTCCACTACCAACACGGGTACAATATGCTTTGAAGATACCGTAAACTTCTCCAATACGACGAGGAGCAACTCCCAATCCTGTACAAGCCCCAGCACAAATCGTGTTTGAAGAAGTGACGAAAGGATAAGAACCAAAATCTATATCCAGCATGGTACCCTGAGCTCCTTCTGCCAAAATGGACTTTTCATCATCCAATAATCGGTTAATCTCATGCTCACTATCTACCAACTCGAATTGTTTCAAATACTCGATTCCTTCCAACCACTCTTTCTCTGCAACTGCTAAATCATAAGTAAAGTTCAAACTTTTCAATATCTGTTCGTGACGAGCCTTCGCCTTCGCATATTTTACATCGAAATCATGTAAAATATCACCTACTCGAACACCGTTTCTACTAATTTTATCCGTGTACGTCGGTCCGATTCCTTTTCCGGTAGTTCCCACTTTAGCATCGCCCTTGGCAGCCTCGTAAGCAGCATCTAGAAATCGATGGGTCGGCAAAATCAGATGTGCTTTCTTAGATATATGAAGTCTTTTTTTTAAATCGTGACCAGACGCTGCCAACGCTTCTGCTTCCGCTTTAAACAAAGCAGGATCGATTACGACACCATTACCGATGATATTGACTTTATCTCCTTGAAAAATTCCGGATGGAATGGAACGAAGCACATATTTTTGACCTTCGAATTCAAGCGTGTGCCCGGCATTAGGCCCTCCCTGAAAACGAGCCACAACATCATAATTCGGGGTTAACACGTCAACTACTTTTCCTTTACCTTCATCTCCCCACTGTAATCCCAACAATACATCTACTTTCATCTGATATTATATTTTTATAAAACGAACGTACAAAATTAATATTTATTTCTTACCTGCCAACTTACAATTACTGCAAATACCATAAATATAAAGCATATGATGATGGACAGTAAAATCATACTTTTCTTCCACGTGTTCAACAATTTCCTCCAATCGAGAATCAGCGAACTCTTCCACTTTTCCACATATCTTGCATACAATATGTTCATGTTTTCGGTTATTATACGCACGTTCGAATTGTGCGATGTTATTCCCGAACTGATGCTTGATCACTAGCTTGCATTCCAACAACAAATCAATCGTATTGTACAATGTTGCACGACTAACCCTATAGTTCTTATTCTTCATAAATACATACAAGGATTCTATATCAAAGTGCCCGGCATGAGAATAGATCTCATCTAAAATAGCATATCTCTCTGGCGTCTTACGATGCCCCTTCTGCTGCAGGTAAGTGGTAAAAATCTCTTTCACCGTTTCCTTTATTTTTTCCATTGAGTCCAAAGCTAATTCTATTTACAACATCGCTAAGTTACAATAATTATCCGAAGTTCTATCTTTATTTAGACAAAATTCAATTTAGTTATCCAAATTCTCTACCCTGGAAACATTCTCTACTCCTTTCAAAGAAGCAATCTTCATCATCAAATTATTCAAATCTGCCGTATTATGTACATACAAATGAATCATTCCCTCAAAGATTCCATCCTTGGTTTCAAAATGCACCGTTCTCATGTTCACGTTACTCTCTTTTGATATAATCATTGTAATATCACTCACTATTCCAGTGCTATCAATGCCATTTAATTTGATCACAGCAAGGAAAGACATGATTTTATGGCTAACCCATTTCACTGGAACAATTTTGTCCCCATAGCTGGACATTAACCGGATTGCCTCCGGGCATTTCCGTTTATGCACAGTAATCTTATCCCCGTCAATCTTCATGCCAACAACATCGTCGCCGGGAATAGGATTGCAACATGGAGCAATGATAAAGTCCGAAGCATCATCAGCAGTAATATCATTAATCACTTCTCCTTTTTTTTCGTCTTTATCTTGCACAGACTTATCCTTATCGCTCTTGAAAAACTGGAGTTTCCAATACTTGACAAATTTATTTTCCGACTTTTTCTTTAAGGCTTTACGCACCTCTTCTATATCCAAATGCCCTTTAGCAAGACTCACGTATAAATCATCTTTATGTTGCAACTTCAAATGCAATAAAGCCTTATTCAGATTTTCTGCCCCGAAAGGCAATTTCATATCTTCCAGCAATTTTTCAAACATAGTGGTTCCTATACGGATTTGCTCCTTTTTCTCCCTTCGGAAAACCATAAGTATATTATTTCGTGCTTTAGCTGTAACGATAAAATCAAGCCAATCACCCTGTGGTTTCTGTTTATCGCTAGTCAGCACCTCAACTTGATCTCCACTCTGTAATCGATGGCTCATCGGAACCAGTTTATGATTCACCTTACCGCCAATACATGAGTTCCCTATCTCCGTGTGAATATCATAAGCAAAATCCAAGACAGAAGCCCCCTTCGGAAGGGTTCGCATCTCCCCTTTCGGGGTAAACACCCGAATTTCCTTAGCAAAAAGATTAAGCTTAAACTCGTCTAAAAACTCCAACGCATCAGTTCCAGGTTGTTCTAACATCTCCTTAATTCCCGCCAACCACTTGTCCACCTCATTACTTGCCTCAGCATTATCTCCCTTGTATTTCCAATGTGCAGCCAATCCCTTCTCTGCAATCTCATCCATTCGACGAGAACGAATTTGTACCTCGATCCATTTTCCCCCAGGTCCCATGACAGTAAGATGCAACGCCTCATAACCATTTGCCTTTGGAACACTCACCCAATCCCGAATTCTCTCCGGTTTTGGGCTATACATATCAGTAATCAACGAGTAAATATTCCAGCATTGCCATTTCTCCGGCTGATTATCCTTTGGATCGAACACGATCCTCACGGCAAGCAAATCATATATCTCTTCAAAAGAAATGTGTCTACGCTGCATTTTTGACCACACAGAATAGACACTCTTCGTTCGTGCTGTTATATCGTAATGATACCCATTTTCTGTTAAACGCTCCCGAATCGGAGCAATAAATTGCTGATACAAACCGGTATGTTCATCCCGATAATCATGAATTCTCTTTTCCAGTTCTTGATATTCAACAGGATTCTCATACTTCAGACTCAAATCCTCCAACTCTGTTTTGATCGCATGCAATCCCATCCGATGCGCTAGAGGTGCATATATATAAAGTGTTTCACTTGCTATTTTCACTTGTTTATGTTCCGGCATAGAATCAAGCGTTCGCATATTATGCAAACGGTCTGCAATCTTTATCAAAATTACCCGTACGTCATCCGCCAATGTCAGAATCATCTTACGAAAACTCTCGGCCTGCTTGGTCGTGTTAGACCCCATAACCTCGCTGATTTTCGTCAATCCGTCAACAAGCGATGCTATTTTAGGACCAAAAAGATTAGCTATATCCTCCACCGTGTAATCGGTATCTTCCACCACATCATGCAAAAGCGCTGCTACAGCTGATTTTGTACCCAATCCGATCTCCTTTACCGCAATCTTCGCCACTGCCAAAGGATGCAATATATAAGGCTCTCCCGATTTACGTCTAACCCCCTGATGAGCTTCCCGGGCAAATTCAAATGCCCTGCGAATCATTTTCACACTCTCCTCAGTCGTCCCCTTTCGCAAAGATTTTATCAAATCATCGAAAGCCATTTCAATCATTTCCTGCTCGTCCATAACCCAAATAATTTTAGATTTAAGATTCTAAATTTAAGATTAAATATCAATCACAAATTGGAATCATAAATCGCTTAATCACTAAACTTTACAGTTCTACATGCCGGGAAGTCACGTCCGCCTGCATGAATAGCGCTGCCATCTTATCAAACATTCCATCTTTCTCCGTGGTCAAGAATTCAATCTGTCCTCCCCGGGAAAGCTCTCGCTCCATTTCCGGATGTCGATACAAATAGTCTCTCAAACTTCGTGCTACAATTTCACCCTGCTGAATTATAGTTATCTCTTTTGGAATAAAAAGATCAATAACACTTCTCAATAACGGATAATGTGTACAAGCTAACACAAGAGTGTCAATCTGAGGGTCAACTTGCAGGATCATATCTATATACTTCTGCACAAAAAAAACTGCTCCCGGGGAATTCATCTCGTTATTCTCCACGATTGGGACCCACATGGGACAAGCCTGCTGCGTAACCAAAAAACCCTTCTCCGAATGAATTTTGGCAATCTCTAACAAATATGACTCCGATGCCACAGTCCCAGATGTTGCCAAAATACCGATATGCCCATTCTTGGTAAAATCCGCCACTGCTTCTACACTGGGACGAATAACCCCCAACACTCTTCGTTGAGGATCTATCCGAGACAGATCAACTTGCTGGATTGTCCGTAAGGCTTTTGCAGAAGCCGTGTTGCATGCTAAAATAACCAGCTTACACCCCATCCCGAACAATTTTAAAACCGCCTCTCGCGTGTACTTGTAAACAACATCAAAAGAACGAGTTCCATAAGGAGTACGAGCATTATCGCCCAAGTAAATATAATCATACTCAGGCATCTCTTTTACAATATCTTTCAATATTGTCAATCCCCCATACCCGGAATCAAACACCCCAATCGGACAAGACATATGTCTATTACATTAAATTTATAGCTGCTAATATACCCTTTATTCCCAAAGAATGCAAAAAAAAAGCCGCCCAAAAGGGCGACTTTATTTTATTATATAATAAATTATTGAATACCTAATTTTTTCTTTACCAATGGTAATACATCCTCACTATTATCAGCCGTGTACAATAATGCACCTTGACCAAAATTAGGAGTTGCCGCAAAAATATAGGTAAAACCACCTTCTTTACCTACGGCTTGAACTGCATTTTGAATTTTAGTAATAATCGGGGCTAACAAATCTTCCTGAGTTTTTGCCATTTGTTCTTGAGCTAACTGTTGGAAATTTTGAATTCTCTCTGCCAAACCTTGAATTTCTTGTTCTTTAGCTGTCCGGCTTATTTCAGTTAATGTTTTAGCATTTGCTTGATATTCTTGCATTAATTTCTGATAATTATCATGCATTGCTGTCAATTCTTTTCTAATCTCTTGCTCCTTAGCTGCTAAATCATCCTGAGCTTTCTTGAATTCAGGCATACTCGTCATCACCTTTTGGACATCAAGATGACCTAACTTAATGGGTTTTGCAGTTTGAGCAGAAGCTGTAAAAACAGCAAACACAAATGCTACTAAAGCAAATAATTTCAACGTATTCTTCATAATGTTTGTCTTTAAAATAATCTACAAAAATAATAAAATTAAATTCCTTTTCCTAGCCTACATACATAATGTATGCAAAGAAGCTAAAATAATTTATGATTTAATGATTTTAAATTTCAGATGAAGATTAAAGCTAATTCTAAATCTAAAATTCAAAATCTAACATGGTTAAAATTCTTGTCCCAACACGAAGTGGAATTGTGAACCACCAGCGCCACTACGTCCCGGCACATCATCAAATCCATACCCCCAGTCAATCCCAAGCAAACCGAACATCGGCAAGAATACACGCAAACCGACTCCAGCAGAACGATATAAATTAAATGGTTCGAAATCTTTCAACTCAAACCAAGAGTTACCTGCTTCCAAGAAGCCTAAAGCATAAATTGTTGCTGATTGGGCTAAAGAAATCGGATAACGCAATTCCATTGTAAACTTGGAATACAAGCTCGCATCTGAAGATTTCGGGGCAATAAAAGATGAACCTGCATTAGTCAACGATCCATTTTCATAACCACGCAATCCCACGTACTCTCTACCATACAAACTATATCCAGACATTCCATCACCACCCATCTCAAATCCTTCGAACGGAGACTTTTTGTTCTTATCGTAGTAACCCAAGTACCCGTATTGTGCCGAAGCATATAATACCAATGGACGTTTTTCACTACGAGTCAATGGCATGAATACCTTTCCGCTAAACTTCCACTTGTGATATTCAATCCATCTATACTTCACCCGATCCTTCTCAGCTTCGAAATGACGATTTGAGAACAAAGAATACGGTGGAGTCAATGTTAAAGAGAATGTGAATTCACTACCCATCCTAGTGAATAACGGGTTATCAACAGAACTTCTCTTGATAACAGTAGCAATAGACAAGTTATTGGAATTACCATCACTAAAAATATAATACGGCCAATTCTTCAATTGATAACGTTGGAATGAAATTTCATTATACATTGTAAACCAGTTATCCGGCCAGTTAATGCGTCGTCCTAATCCTACGCTAAGACCGTAAGTCAACATCAACTGACGAGAATCGTACATCTGGGAACTATTGCTCATATAATAAGAATTCCGGTAACTACTAGAATATCCCGTTTGACGTGAGAAATACAAAGATACACTCAATGAATTCGGCTTCCTTCCACCTAACCAAGGCTCCCGGAAAGATAAACTGAAAGAAGTATAATATTTACCGTTCGTCTGAGCTTTCAAACTAAACGTTTGTCCATCACCCTGCGGCAAAGGACGATAAGAATCCCAATTAAATATATTACGAATAGAGAAATTCGTGAACGTCAACCCGACAGAACCAATGATCATACCAGCTCCCCATCCTCCGGAAAGCTCAATTTTATCGTTCGCTTTCTCTACTAAACTGAATACAACATCTGCTGTTCCTGCTTCAGCATTCACATTTGCCAAATCGGGCTGAATTTGTTCCGGATCAAAATGTCCCATATTTGCCAACTCTCGGGCACTTCGTATAATATCCTCGCGACTGAACAATTCACCCGGATAAACATACAACTCTCGACGAATCACATGCTCGTGCGTACGATTGTTTCCTTTGATGATTACTTTATTAATAGTAGCTTGAGGACCTTCAACCACCCGAACTTCCAAGTTAATGGAATCTTCTCCAGATATGGTCTCTACCGGAACCAATCGGGAAAACAAATAACCATTATTCTGATACAGATTAGAAACAGCATCATCATCTGACGTCATTCGCTCTCCAAGATATTTACTATTATAAACATCACCTTTCTTGATATTCAACACATCACTCAAAACATCTGAAGAGTAAATGGTATTACCCACCCAAGTAATATTATTGAAATAATATTTATTTCCTTCCTGCACGTCAATATAAATCTTTACTCGCTTAGGAGAGATTTGTACCACACTATCCGAAAGAATTACAGCATCTCGGAAACCTTTCTCGTTATACTTATCAACAAGCAGAAACTTATCTTCATCATAATTCTTTTCTATATAATTAGCCGACTTGAAGAAATTACGAAGAGATTTTTCTTTCGTCTTCTTCATAGCCCCTTTCAGACGACCATCTTTCATTAACTTGTTTCCGGTAATAATAATCTCGTCAATTTTGATCTTGTTATGTTTTTCCACGATAGCATCCAGAATCACGAAATTACTATGTTCCGGATCATCACGTTGAATAATCCTGATATTCGTATTATAATATCCTTTTTCTTTCAGATATTTTTCAATCTGCATCTTTAAATTCGACTTCATCAAGTCTGTCACTTGGGAACCTGGTAACAAATTCATTTTCTCCTTGATCTTATTCTCCTCCGCTTTTTTCAATCCAACATAATTAATCTTGGAAAGCTTATGACGTTCCTTAATATATAAAGCCAGATAAACTTTATCTCCTTCTATCTTATCTATAGCAATTGATACATCCGAAAAAATTCCGTGCCCATACAATCTTTTAATTGCACGAGTAATTGTTTCGCCAGGAATTTGTACTGCCATTCCAATAGACAATCCAGCCATCTGAGCCAAATAATCCTCATCATAGTTCTCCCCCCCCCCAACAGCTCGCACTCCAGCTAGTTCATAAGTTTTAGGTGAAGAATAAAAAATATCATATTGTTGTGTCGTATCTGCGACTTGGGCCTTAGCCCCGTACACACACAGTATAAAGATCAATAAAAGCGTTATTTTTCCTATCATCTGAGTCACTTTTTTAGTTGCTCTTCGGTTAACCCGAAACGTCTTTCTCTTTTTTGAAAATTACGAATGGCCAAATATAAGTCTTCTTTTTCAAAATCAGGCCAAAATTTATCAAGAAAATATAGTTCAGTATACGCTAATTGCCATAAAAGGAAATTACTAAGCCTACATTCACCGCTTGTTCGGATCAACAAATCGGGATCAGGAATTCCAGACGTAGTCAGATAGGAAGAAAAATCCACATCAGTAAATGCCTCAATATCTTCAATTTTACCATCTCGTATGTCTTGAGCTATTCGCTTGACTGCAGTCAAAATTTCCCATCTTGCCCCATAACTTAACGCTAATACTAGAGTTAGTCCGGTATTCGATGCTGTTTTCGTTATCAAGCCCTGCAACTTATTATACACCTCTTCCGGCAAATCCAACAAATTTCCAATAGCCTTCACCCGGACTTGCTTTTCCATCAAATTATCAGTTTCAGCCAAAATGGCATCCACCATCAAACCCATTAACACGTCAATCTCTTTTTTCGGACGTTTCCAGTTCTCTATCGAAAAAGCATATAAAGTCAAATACTTCACGCCGATCTCTCCAGCAGCCTCTAGTGCTGCTCTTACTGCATCTACACCTTTTTTATGACCTTCCCATCTCTCCAAACTGCGACTTTTGGCCCACCTCCCGTTTCCATCCATAATAATTGCCACGTGTTCCGGAATATTCTCTTTATCCATAATTAATTGAAAATTACTTTTCACTCTCCAATAAAATTAACTCTATTATTTAAAATCACTTCAACTTTTAGTTTTTAACTTCTATCTTTCTTGTTCCTCTTGTCCTCTCCCCAATTCAATTTATTACGCAACGTTTCATAATAACTATGATCCGGCATTTTCACAACGTTCATTTTAAAATCGCTCGAAGATATAAATAATTCATGATTATCCGACATTCTTTGCATACGAGAATCAGCACTTAACATGAAATTCCCCGAACGGCTCTCCACTTTTAGACGAATTTTCACATTACCGGGCAAAATCAACGGTCGCATATTCAAATTATGCGGACTGACCGGAGTTATGATCAAATTATCACAGCCAAAAGCCACGATCGGTCCTCCGCAACTTAGCGAGTAGGCAGTGGACCCGGTTGGCGTCGCCACGATCACACCATCAGACCAGTATGTTGTGAGATATTCCCCCTCGATATAAGCATGAACTTTCAACAAAGAAGAACGTTCTGTCTTCAATATACTAATCTCGTTCAATGCATAATTAAATTTAGCAAAAGGGTTATCTTTCATCTCGAATTTCACCAGTGCACGCTGTTCCACGTCAAATTCTCCGGCACACAACCAACGAATAGCCTGTGAAATCTCTTCCTGAGCTATATTAGCCAAAAAACCCAACCGCCCGCTATTGATTCCCAACACGGGAACGCCATAACTTTTTACACGCATAACGGAATCAAGAAAAGTTCCATCTCCACCCACGCTAAATAAAACATCCGTATCCTTATCAACATCCTCGTCATAAAAGGCTTGAAAAACATCAGAAACGTCACATTTCTCCTTCAAAAAATCATAGAAAGGTCTATAACAAGTCAAACAAACCCCTCGCTCATTCAGATCATGCAGCATTTGTTTGAAATAAGGATAAAACTCTTCGTGAATCACCCGCCCGTAAATCGCAACTTTACTTATTTTTGAACACATTTATTTAGATTCAATTAATTTAAATTTCAGACCTCCTACATTTCCATAAACTTCAACAATTGTCCATAACGATCTCTCATCTCTTCATTTATGTCTTCACCGGAAACAAACGTATTTTTAATCACATAGCGATAACGGATAAAAGTATCCAGGATCGGCTCAATTCTAGCCGTATTCACTTTAAGAGTAATCTCCACTTTATTAGAATCCGGCATACACGTAACATAACAACTCAATACCTTCGCCTCGTTATATTCCACGATCTGGGCGACCTCTGCCAAAGAATAATCAATTTTATTCACTTCCAACACAATAATTCCACCGGGATCGTCTATACACAAAAGTTTATCGATATTATGCAGGATATCCGTTAATAAAATAGATCCCTGATACACCTCTTTCCGGTTCAAGACTGGTACTACAGACAAAAGCCGGGAAGAGGCCACCCCGATAACATCATACATATGTACATCTTCATAAACAAAAGTCATCTCACGGGGTATATCCAACATACCGATCGTGTCATGAATACTCCCGTGCGTATACATGATTTCATCAGACAGCAACCCCACGTACGTTTCCCCTTCTAATACAGGCAGATGAGACACCCGAAATAAATCCATCCACCCCAACGCTTGGGCACAAGTATCATCTTTTTTCAATACAGGAACAACATTCGACAGTAAACTTGATGCAATCATATTTATTTCATTTATCGCCCTAAAGATACATTATTTTCCCCAGTAAATTTCACCCACAAAATAATTTTCAATTTTCAATATCTCCGTTTTCAATTATTTCTATATTTGCCACGTAAATTAAAAACAGTGAACATCATGTTACCAAAATTTCTTATTGCAGACAATTCTCAGGAAGCGCCAGATTTAGTATACGTTGTGCACACGGAAAAGCCTCGATGCATTATTCAATGTGACATAGATGGCTTTTATAGTAACCAAAAAATTTACTGGACGGATGAAGAGCCTCTTTGCACTGACGACATTGAAACTCTCATGGAAGAAGCTGAAGAATTTTTCGAAACCGAATTAGAGAATCAAGAAGAATTATATGACGAAGAAGAAGACAATTAATTGTCTTCTTCGTATAAATCACAAGCTAATAAGTTACAATTTCACGATAACATCCACCACCTTCAGTAGTTGAAAACTCCTCGGTGGCTTGTAACACAAAAGACAAATTTTGCTTTCTGCACAATAATTCGTAACTTGCAAAACTATTTACGTACTTACAAACCTGAAATTATGTACACGAAAAGTGATCTCAAACAATTTAGACGCAGAGGAATAAAACCCGAGCAAATTGAAAACCAGCTTGAAAATTTCAAGAAGGGGTTTGACTTCGTGCAGATTCGAGATGCGGCAACAATAAACAACGGAATCCACGGCTTGAATGACGAACAAGCCGATGAATTCATCCGCATTTTCGAGGAAAGAATGAATTCATTGAAAATCGTGAAAATGGTTCCAGCCTCTGGCTCCGCTTCGCGCATGTTCAAAACATTGAACACGTTTTTCAACACATACACCGGTAGTGATGAAGACTATTTAAAATTTCGACAGGACAAAGAACCCGGAAGTATATTCTCGTTTTTCGAAAAATTAAAGGAATTTCCATTCTACCCGCACCTAAAAGAGGCCCTTTACAAAGATCGTCTTGATCTAGACAAACTACTCTGGAAGAACCAGTTTATGGAGATATTGGAATACATCCTTACCCCCAAAGGTCTCAACTACAATGCCACACCCAAGGGGTTAATTGATTTCCATATTTATAAAGATCACATCCGTACTGCTGTTGAAGAACACTTGGTAGAAGCGGCGCTTTACGCCAATGACGGTAAAGAAGCTCATATTCACTTCACCGTATCAGAAGAACATATAGGCAAATTTAAGGCTCTCATGAAATCCGTTCTCAAAAATTACCAGAAAGAATTCAACTTGAAGTACGCCATCACGTATTCTATTCAATCGCCAGCAACAGACACCGTGAGTCTTGACTCGGAAGGTAACCTCGTGAGAGACAACGAGGGCAACATCGTGTTCCGTCCTGGGGGTCATGGCGCATTGATTCACAATCTCAATGACCTGAAAGAAGACTTGATCTTCATCAAAAACATTGACAACGTAGCCCCCGATCGTAGCAAAGCTGATACGGTTAAATTCAAAAAAATCCTTGCCGGAGTTTTATTGAAAACACAGGACCGAATTTTCAATTACATGAAAATCCTGAGCAAGAAAAATAGTATCACAGATGAAAATCTAAATGAAATCGAGCAATATATCTATGATCACCTTGGCTATAAACCCAAGGAGGGATTAACTCATACCGATCGTAAAGAAAGAGTGGCCTATCTAAAACAATTACTCGATCGGCCATTGCGTGTATGCGGGATGGTAAAAAATGAAGGAGAACCAGGTGGAGGACCATTCTGGGTAGAAGACAAGGAACATGCAACACGTTTGATGATCGTGGAAAGTGCTCAAGTCAACCTGAAAGATCGAAACCAGAAAAAAATATTCACCCAATCGACTCACTTTAATCCAGTGGATATCGTATGTAGTACCTATAACTATAAAGGTAAAAAATATGACTTGACCAAATACATTGATAACACTCAGGGATTCATCACCAGCAAATCACTGGGAGGGAAAGACATTAAAGTTCAAGAACTACCCGGATTGTGGAATGGTGCAATGGCCAACTGGAACACGATATTCGTGGAAGTCCCGCTATCCACCTTTACCCCGGTAAAAACTGTTTTTGATTTGCTACGTTTTGAACATCGTAACGTATTTAAAGTAGAATAAATGAATTTTAGATTTACGATTTATGATTTCAGATTATTCATAAATCGTAAATCAAAAATGTTGATTCGAGAAAGGAAATCTAAAATTTAAAATCAAGAAATTAATTTGGTGTTCATGGAAAAGAAAAAGAACCACTTACTATTAGTACTTAAGGGATGTGCCATGGGGGCCGCAGACGTGATTCCAGGCGTGTCAGGAGGTACGATTGCATTCATCACAGGTATCTACGAAGAGTTGATCGAGTCTATCCGGGCAATAAACCTAAAAGCATTACGCTTACTGGGAGCCTTCCAATTAAAAGAATTTTGGAAACACATCAACGGAAACTTCCTGATTTCTGTTGTTGCAGGTATAGCCATATCCATATTTTCTCTGGCAAAATTGATGAAATTCTTGCTAGAAACTCACCCGTTATACATTTGGTCCTTTTTCTTTGGCCTCATCATTATTTCTGCTCTCATGGTGTCAAGAGAAATAAAAAAGTGGGATCTATTAACTATCACCTCATTAATCATCGGAGCCATCATTGCTTACACGATCACAGTACTCACCCCGACCAGCACGCCAGATGCCTGGTGGTTTATCCTTCTTTCCGGAGCGATCGCCATTTGCGCCATGATCCTACCGGGAATATCCGGAGCCTTCATATTATTACTTCTAGGAAAATACGAATACATCATCACCGCCGTTAGCGAATTTAATATCCCCATTCTACTTACCTTCTTAGTTGGAGCCGTTGCAGGTATTATAGCTTTCTCTCACTTACTATCCTGGCTATTGAAAAATTACCACGGCATGACTGTTGCCCTGCTGACAGGATTTATGGTCGGGTCTCTAAATAAAATCTGGCCATGGAAAATTATAGACACAGAACTGATTAACGGGATTGCTTTTGATGTTGAGAAAAACGTTCTTCCCAATACCTTCGAACAAGTTAACGGGAGCGATCCTTTAGTATGGCAGGCAATCCTCATGTGTGTCATTGGTATTTTACTCATCTGGGGTATTGAAAAACTAGCTGTAGCAATAAAAAAATAGGTTACAACCTTTATAAACTTCCTCATGCAACTTTTCGGATTACTCGGTTTCCCTTTGGGACACTCATTTTCAAAAGCTTACTTTACGAAGAAGTTCAAGGCAGAAAAAATAGATGCGGAATTTGTGAATTTCGCATCTAACAATATTGAACAGACACTACAAGTTATTAAAACAACCCCATCGCTAAAGGGATTTGCCGTCACGATCCCGTACAAGGAAAAAATCATTCCTTACCTAGATCATATCAGCGAAGAAGCCAAAGAAATCGGAGCTGTTAATTCCGTGAAAGTCGAGCACACCCGTTCCGGTTCCATCCTGACCGGATACAACACGGATATCCTGGGTTTCAAAGAATCTTTATTACAATTTATCCAAACACCACCTACACAAGCTTTACTTTTAGGTACTGGCGGAGCATCCAAAGCCGTTCGGCATGCACTCGTTTCCTTGGGGATTGAAGTATTCACAGTTAGCCGTACCCCTCATTCCCCTTCTGAAATTTCCTACGATCAAGTTGCCTGCTTTCTGCCCAATACCCCTCTAATTATTAACGCTACTCCGGTGGGGATGTGGCCTCATGTAACCGATTGTCCAGACATTCCTTACCACCTTCTCACCCCAAATCACTACCTTTTCGACCTTATCTATAATCCGGAAATAACCGAATTCATGTACCGCGGAAAACAACAAGGGGCACAAATAAAAAACGGCTTACAGATGCTTTATCTGCAAGCCGATTATTCATGGAAACTCTGGAATACCTGATAATCCAGAGTTTCTCTATTTCAAGAAGTATGCAACTTGTTTAGCTTGAGTTCCTTCACATACCTTTACAGGAGTCATCGGTACATCATTGTAAGGAATAAATTCCATGACTTGCAATAAAGCATATTGCTCATCTTCACTACAATATGCCTCTAAACTCAAATTAGATTGTCCGGAACGGGTCAATGATTGCAAATCATCGTATCTATCTTGCTCCAAAATATCATACAAACGTGAAGATTGATTAGCAGCAATATACACTTTATGCTTTTTCAACACTTTCCCTGTTGGCTTGTAGACATAACACTCCTTTTTTACCAAAAATGCCACTATACCCCAAATTGCAATTCCCAAACCAAGCATAATTACCACAGAAGAAAGAGTATCACTTTGCGCTGTATTAACATGGTTGGCTCCATACCAAAGAATAGCAGCACCCAATATTAGCAATGCCAAAGGTTTTACTGGAGATTTTTTCTTTTTTTCTACTCTATCTTTATCTACGTTCAAGATAACATTATCGATATATTCAAATTTACTATCACTCATGACTTTATAATTTTGTACAATTAACTGGTTTACTTTTTTCACATATACCTATCCTTATTCTCAAATCCCAATCGGATAAGACACAACACTACCCGTTAGCAATTAACAAGTAGTGCTTTTCAAAAAAAATAAACTAAAAATCATACAATGATTTCGCACAAGGCAAAGACATAGTACCCACCGTCCTGCTTTGACGCGAAAGAGTCAAGATAATCGTTTTCAATATACCTGAAATAAGGAATAAAAATTTTCCTGTATTCTTCTAAATGCACGAATGCATGATTCTTTTGCAAATAACGGAAATTTGGCTGAACACTTGCCCCATCTTGAATCGTGTTCACTGGCAAAGCATTACCGTTCATTGCAGTCAACATGGCTAACCGCTCGAAATTATCTTTCTCATGTGAAATAAGTCGCTCTTGTTCCGTTGCCTTCGTAAGATAACGGGTTGAATCTATCCCTTGCCCGAGATAAATTACCGCCACCAAAAGCAACACACAATATTTCACAAAAGCATTCATTCAATACATTTACGATAATACATGGCAAAGATACATTTTTTTTCGTATATCTATTCGTTTTTCTCCCATGGGAGAAAAAATTCTCGATTTATAGCGAGAAAATATATCGAAGCAAACTTATTGTATCAATCTTCGGAATGAACTCACGGGAATCGTCAGTTTCACATTCATCTGCTGACTATAAGGCGGCTGATTCGAATAAAATATCGCACGTATACAAGACACCATAGCCACCATGTTTCCACAATCATCCATGATCGGACCTCCACTTGCCCCCTTGGCATAATCGACGGTAAGTTCCATCCGACGAGTAAAGGGGTCTTTAGCATCAGAAGTAGTTGTCCGCATAACCACCCCATTCGTATATGCATACGGGTATCCTTCCGGGTGGCTTAACAAATGTACACCCATCCCCGCCGGGAGATCATTTCCCAACGGCATCGGGGTAAGTACATCTCCCCGGGTATCAATCTTGAAAAAAGCCATATCCGCGGCCTTATTAAAACTCAATATCTCGGAAATCGGGTACACCCGTCCCTCTTCCGTGGCAACAAACATGATACTATCCCGTGGATTCAATTGGGCCGTTGAGTCAAGAAATTCCCAAAACACATGATAATTCGAAACACAAATCCCGTCTTCCGACAACACGACGGCTGTTGCCCAGCCTGCCACCCCTTCCGAACCCATCATCGCACGATGATACTTGTTGACCGTCAACACACTTTCCCTTCTTCCTTCGATCATATCTTGTGGACTCAATTTTTTTTTCTCCGCCCGCCGAGGCACCAACCGAACCGGGGTATTCTCTTTCACTTGCTGAGCCTGCTGCCGTAACGCATGTACCCCACAGAATAATGTTTTTACCTCATCCCGTTTCAAGGAATCCAACAGATCCGCCTCCATGTGCGTATAATCACGATACACGACCTCTTTTTTATTTTTTTGTCCTTGACATGCAACAGAACCGAATACAATCAAATATAAACCGACACACAAGAATTTGCACCAATAATTCATAATTTTCATACTACGCTACTTATTGATTTTACTTCTCTCCTTCAAATATCCGCTCCAACGTTCTCTCCAACCTTTCTCCTCTCAAATCTATCCCTACGATCTTTCCTTCCGGATCAAGCAAAAAGTTACTGGGAATAGCTGTCACACCATACAATTTCGAAGCATCAATCTTCACGCCATGCATACCAGACAACTGTTCCCAAGGCATTCCATCTTTCTCAACAGCCCCTATCCATGCTTTCTCGGAATTATCCAGTGAATATCCGACTACAGTAAATCCCTTATCTTTAAAACGTTCATACACTTTTAGCACGTTCACATTCTCCCGCCGACAAGGGCCACACCACGAAGCCCAAAAATCCAATAATACATATTGTCCCCGGAATGAACTCAACGCCAAATCCTTTCCTTGCACGTTTTTAGCTACAAAATCCGGGGCAAAACTCCCAATCTCCACGGACACGGTCTTTTCTAACAACGCTTTGTATTTTTGTCCCAGTATCGAATTTTTCACCTTTTCATCCAACATTGCGAACAATGGATCTATCATCGATTTCTCTCGAGCTATATTATAAGATCGAGCTAACCAATCCAAAGCGACTAACGATTCAAGGTGACTATCAAAAAAATTCTTTTCCGTACCCTTAAGTTTCTTCGCCATCAAGGCATTCTCTTTATTCAAACTATCAAGAGTTTTGCTATCCCGATTACGGTAAGCCTCTCCGAATCGTTGTCTATATCCGTCCAACCAGTCTCGATAAAATCGAGTACTATCCGTGTATACCTGTAAATCATCATTAGAGGGGGTTCCACTTAATTTAGCTCCTCTCAACGTCTTTTTCGCCACGACCTGAATATTTCCTTCTTCGAGAAATACGAACATGGCGTCATCCGTGAATTTAACAGCATCCTCAAAAAAAGTTTGTGTTTCCCGCCCTAAACGCACCAACGCCCGTTGGGAGTAAGGAAGTTCTCCTTTTAGTTCAAATTTTCCATTCTTGTAAATAGCAGAATCTACCCGAATACTGTCATTCACACCTTTATAAAACACGAAAAGTTTATTCTGCGGATTGGTCTCTATCGTCACCGTTAAGGAATAATTATTCTTCAATTTTTCCGACTGGCATCCTTCTGCAAAAATGCTGAATATTACAAATAACTGTATAAAAATAAATCTCATAACTTAATCATTTATATATACCCAAATCTAATGTAAAATCACAATCCTTTCAACTTCTCCAACATCTTCTCAAATTTTGTATCAGAAGGTTTAGGCAACCCAAGCTCGGCAACCCGTCCTTTTTTGTCCAACAAAATCATTCGAGGAAGAGCTGCTATTTCAAAAACACTCATGAACTCTTTATTACCGGCAATCCACCATTGTAACTTCAACCTTTCCTGCAAGAAACCAAGTTCAAAACGCCAACGCCGCTCTTGTGCATCACAGGAAATACTCACAAACACAACGTTTTTATCTTTATACTTTTCCTCCAACTCCTTCAAATACGGAAATTCTCGTTTACAGGGTTGGCACCACGAAGCCCACACGTCTATTACCACATATTTCCCTTTGAATTGTTCTAAAGACACCTCTTTCCCCTCCATGTCCTTGAACACAAATTCCGGACATAAATCTCCCTTTTTCAATACTTTCACCTTTCCTTCTTTAACCGCCCAACTCAATAAAGGCAAACACAATAAAAATATAACGAGTAATTTTTTCATAAATCTAAAATAAATTGAGAGAATATGGCAAAACTAGGAGGGAGCTTATTTAAACTCCCCCCTACTTGCTCCTTATTCCCAAAATAAAGGACAATACTAATATTTCTTTATCTCCTCCGTAAAGAATTTCAAACCATCCTGCAACACGACATTCTTCACCTTGGGGGATAATTTCAACGACAAATCGATCAATTCCTTCTTCTGCTGTTCACTCCATTTACCTTTCAAAAAGGTGATCGGACGAAAATACAAATAGCTTAATTTACCCTCTTCCATGGTTGGGAAAATCTTCATGAAAACGGCAAATGTCGCATCAGCATCCAATGAAAACATTCCTTTGAGCAATGCCACATAATCATATAAGTATTCCTTACCCGGCAAATTACAAGCTTTTAAGTTATTCTCTATTTCCTCTACATCAACAATATTCGTAGTTTTATTTTTACCCCGAATTATATCCTCCAACTGAGTTTCAAATATCGAAGTCAATTTTGCATTCACAGGTTCCACACCCACACCTTTACGGAAATTATCCACATGACCTAACAAATAATTCATATTCTCAGAACCCATTGGAGAAATATTTGGATTTTCATAAAGGAACCAATATGTTGCATACGACTTTTCGCTATCATTCAAATTTTTCATCAATTCCGCTGAAACTTCTTTTGCTTTATCATATTGCTTAGTTGCCTCTAACGCCTTCAAATAAGAAAGGACAAAACGGCTCATTCGATTCCCAGCTGCATACATCGAATCCATTTTCACCGTAGAAATCTCCCCTAAAGCCAACTTCACTTTATAAACAAACTCTTGTCCCGAAGGAGTCATCCCCACTATAGAATTTATCAAACTTCCATCTGCATTTAACAACAAAAATGTAGGATAAGCGTCCACTCTATACTTTTTAGCAATCTCCGGCCCTTCTCCTTGCTCCATATCATACTTCACACACACAAATCGTTCATTCAAAAAATTCCCCACTTCTTTCAAAGGTAAAACCTCTTTAGCCATAATCTTGCATGGTCCACACCATGAGGTATAACAATCAATAAACACCATCTTTCCCTCCCCCTTTGCTTTCTCCAATGCCTTTTCTAAACCTAGTTCTTGAAAATTTGTTTGGGCAAACACGGGTAGCATCAAAAAAATATAAATATATAATAATACAAACTTTTTCATACGTTCTAATTTACAATAATACCTAAAACTATTTTATAACAATTCAATTTTACCAACTGTATTGAGTAAATTGAGCCGTTCCTCTATAAAATCTTGAATCTAAAATTTTCACATCATCATTCGGAACGATCTCAAAATGTAATCTAAATTTCAAACTAAAAGCTGAACCAAATTCTGCATGGGGATCATACATCAAAATCACGGGTACCAATATTTCTGATGTATGAGGAGGAATCACACAATATTTCTTCATCTGAGGATCGTCAAATGATACATAATTCACCCCTGGAACGGCTACTTTCACTTGAGGTGTCAAACCGGTATAATAAGAAGCACTATCCAGAGCGGAAAGTGTACTCTGTTTCAATGAAAATGTTCGTTCTTTCTCACAAATATTTCCCATGACCAATATCTTATACCAAAGAGTATCGGTTTGGCGTGAAGATGACAATGACCCTGTTTTATCTGAATTAGGATAAGGATCTGCATCATAAGGTCCCACTTGATCGTAATAAAAATTTATTCCATCCGGACCGCTATACGTGGAAGGGACTTCCGCTTTGTCACATGCTTCTAATAACAAGCATGCAAAACATATCATCATTAATATTTTTTTCATAGTTCTATTATTTTACATCTAAATATTCTGCTTCCGGAATCGGTACAATATATTGATTCTCAGAACAATCTGTTGTTGCCCCGATCATACGTTTTACGTTATTCCGTTTATACGTGAAAAAGTTTTGTCCTTCTCCTACATATTCACGAATACTTTCTAACATGATACGTTCCTGACGATCTCCTTCTGTCAATGCCACGTATTCAATGTTACGTGCAGCGCAATATTCTTGATAAAGGGTATTTGCCTCATCCAATGTTCCACATTCCATGATAATAAAATAAATCTCAGGTAAACGCATAATCGGAAAATTGTCTTTACAATTACTCGTTGAATTAGTTAAGAACTGACTAAACTTATTAATCGTGATCGATGTTACCTTATATTTATCTAATATACTTCCATCAGGAGCATACCATGTTCCAGAACCTGTCCGCCAGAAATGCTGGTATCGCAAATCCTCCTCATACTTTTCTCCATACAGAACTTTTCCAAAATCAGGATCATTTGATGATGAAAGTCGCCCAAAAGCCCAACCAGAAGTACTGAAATCAAATGTTTCACATTTTGCTCCACAAATATGCTCAGAATAATGAGACAAATCCGTAGAAGTAAAACTATTCACGTCATCACTCGGTGTGGTCAATTTAAATTGTAATTGAGCCCATGACTCTGCTGAATCCTTAGCATCTTTTACTAACCTGGCATAACGCAATGCTTTTTCTTTCTCTCCGATCCATAAAGCCACACGAGCCTGCAAACCCAATACACCATAATAATTGATACGACTCTTACGATACGACCACGTGTATGAAGTTGACTCTGTATAGGAAATATTAGTCGTCAGCACCGGATCATATTTACTCAACAAAAATTCGGCACTATCCAAATCTGCCTGTACGTATTCCATAAATTGAGCAAAAGTGTGATACTCATAATTCCCTACATCATTTACCCGTACATAGGGCAAATACGTCTTACCTGCATCCACTTGGGAAGGAACGGGACCATAAGTACGTAATAAATCAAAATGACAACAAGCACGTAATGCAAAAGCCTCTCCACGTACCATATGATACACCTCAGGAGTAATCTTATCCCGGTGAGGCTCCATCTCTTTTAATAAAGAATTCAGATTAGCAATGATTTTATAAGGATACTGAAAAGTATAACTATTCACATTCTTTTGTGAATCTGTCTGCTCATAATTATGATTGGCCCAATTATAACCATCTGTATTCACTGCATAAAGGTATGTATTGGCCATATTCTCCACGGCACTAAGCCCACCAAAATATCCAGACGGCCCGTAAACAGTTTGACTTGCGAGCAGATACGCCCCATTCAAACCATATTTCACCCCGTTATCCGTTTGAAATAATGTTTCAGCCGTCATACTTGTTTCCGGTTGAACGGTTAACCAATCCGTACAAGCACTTAATGCCATTGTCAAACTCAGCCCCGTTACATATATAATTTTTTTCATCATAATACCAACCTTTAAAATGTACATGAAATTGAGAAATTAGGATTAATAGAAAACGGATAACTAGTTCCTCTTTCCCGTTCAATGGTAGAGAAATAAAAGATGTCTGACAAAGAAGTTGAAATAGATAAACTTTGCAACCTTGTAGCCCTCTTAAACCAATCTTGAGAGAATGTATAAGAAAGATTAATGTTATTACAACTAAACACATTATCCTTATGTATAAAAGCATCACATATATAGGTACTCAAATTACCATAATCGCCATACTTATTCTTATAACGGGCTTGATCCCCTATCTGCTTCCAACTATATTTTGTCATCCGACGATCCAAATTATAGGTCAAACCAGCATTCTCTCCTTTTGTCATTTCTGTCTGGTTTACGGCTTTTCCTCCCCATTTCACTCCAAACCCAATTGTCATGTTAAATCCGCCATAAAAAAATGAAGTACTGAAAGTTCCATTCAATTTCGGTTGTCGATCTCCCAAGTAAACCAAATCATCAGCATTCTGCTCCAGCGTTGTCGTTACCCCATCTTTCTTTAAAAATACACGTTGCCCTGATGTAGGATCGACACCTACCGTACGCAACCCATAAATAGCTTCCAAAGAACGCCCCTCTTGATATTTCACAAAATCTGTATTTGTACTCATACCTTTATTATGCATACTAATCCGTTCTTTAAAACCTTCAGATAATTTCACCACAACATTCTTCCGCTTAGAGAAAGATGCATTTAATGACCAATTAATTCTTTTCTCCGTATTCCGATACAAACCCACACTCACGTTTCCATCGAATCCTTCATTCCGAATTTTTCCGACATTTCCCGCAACCCGATCAAAACCATGAGATATTGGCAAATTCATATCTGTCAACGTATTATTAGTTAGAAAATTATAATAATTCAATGAAATTCTTATTCGACTATTGAATAAACCTACATCCAAACCTGCGTTATGTTGATACGTATTTTGTTGCTCCAAATCCGAATTCGCAAATTGGCTCAAAGTCCAAGCAATTCCCCCCAAATAAGTATAAGACGAATTTCTATTGAACACCTCTAAAGATTTTTCAGGAGAAACAAACATATTCCCTGTCACACCGAAAGAATAACGGAAACGCATTTCATTAATAAATGGCAGATGCTCTTTCACGAACGTTTCATTGCTAACAACCCATCCCGCACCTAAAGAGTAAAAATATTGGAAACGATTATTTTCACCAAAAGAAGAAGCTCCATTGTAGTTTATGGATAAATCCACAAAATAACGCTGGTTATAATAATAGTTGGCACTCGCAATCAAAGATGCTCTACGTACGGTACTCTCGCTTCCACTAGTTCCCCCAACACTCGGATAAGACATGGACATTCCCGGATGACTGACATTAGAAGAAATATATCCCGTCGCACTCCAATTAACATCATCCGAAATCGTCTCACTTAACTCTGCACTAACCCCGAGAGTTACCATATGCTTTTCCGAAAAAATATTATTATAATTCAACGCAAGTCGTACTTGCCACATTGTCTCCTCACTTTCTCTCCGAGCAAAAGACCCCTTTTTCTCTATTTCTGTCACATACTGAAAATTCTTATGCTCAGGAGGAGTAAAAGTATCTGATGTTTTGCTCTTACGATTCAACCCTAATGTTGCCGATGCTTTCAAATTTTCAGAAAGAGTTAAATCAATTATCGTATTACTGCGCAAATTAGTGTATTTCGTTTTATTCCATTTCCCCACGGCATAATCATATAATGGATTGTCAATAGGACCATAAGTAGAAAGAGGATGATAAAAATAATCAACCGGCTTTCCATTTTCGTCATACGGTTCCCAATACCTATTCATTTGTACATAATAATAAAATTGTCCGTAAGGAGAATCCTGGCTCTTGTTTATACCTACAGACAAACTTTGCCGTACATTCCATTTATTCTTATGATACCCTAATTGCATTGTTCCATTAAAGTTTTTACGATCAGACTTTTTCATCGCACCTTGAGTATCATCATACGCCAAACTCAACATGTAATTCCAATTTTCTTGACTCCCCATAAAACGCAAAACATGATTTTGTCCTACACCTGTACGTGTCGGAACTTTTAACCAGTCATAATTTACCCCGTCTGCAATTGCCGCCTCAAGTTCCTTATAGGCATCCTCCATCTTTTGACCATTGGGCAAATATGAATTCAAATTATCCCACACCCCATATAATTTCTCCGTTTCAAATTTTTCCGATGCAGTCATTAAATTATCATACGTACTAAAATCCGGAATTTGAAGATTCAACCGTCCTTCATAAGAAACAGTCAATGACCCCGCATTGGCCAAAGTTGTCGTAATAACAATTACTCCATTGGCCCCGCGAGACCCATATAACGAAGTCGCACTCGCATCCTTCAAAATAGTAATATTCTCTATATCATTCTGATTTAAATCCATTACCCGTTCCAAATCAACCTCAAAACCATCCATAATAAACAAGGGTTGATTATACTCCGGACGTTTCTTTTGATTCTCCAAATCAGAAATATCCAACATCGTAGATGCCCCTCTCAACTGTATTTCAGGTAATGTATTCGGATCCGACCCCATCTCGTTGTTCTGAACGATCAACAAACTGGCATCTATATTTGCTAATGTTTGAATTAAATTCCGTGAAAAATTTACCTTCAAATCCTCTTTTGTCACAGAAGTTACCGCCCCCGTGAAACTCTCTTTCGGCTTGTTGAAGATTCCTGTAACAACGACCTCTTCCACTTGCTGAAAATCCTCTTCCAACATAATACGAAGAGTATCCGTCTTCTCTGTAAAATCAATTTGTTTCTTCTTATACCCCACAAAAGAAAACTCCAACGTCCCTTTCTCCACGGGTAAATCTATCGCAAACCATCCTTGAGCATTGGTTGCCGTTCCTAATGAAACACCAACCATTCTCACGGTGACTCCCGGAAGCGGTTGCTTACTCTTATCATGTACCCAACCTTTCACTCTCACCGATTTTTTCTTCTCTTTCATATCCTGAGGTTGAATCACAACTACATGATCTTCGATTTTATACTCGAAGCCCGTGTTGCGAAGAACTTCATCCAGAATCTCTTGAATCGTAGCTTCATGCACATTGATCGATTTTACCCGGATATTTCTCACGTCATCCACGTTATAGATAAACGTAAATTCACTATTTGCCCGAATCGTTGAAAACACCTCTGTCAGAGCTACATTATTCAACGAAATTGTAAATTTCGCATTCTGTGAATAACTTGCCGCCGAGACAGAAACGGACAACAAGAAAAAAAAGCACAAAAATTTCATAGTCAACAATGTTTTTCGCAGCCTTATTTTCATAAGACTACTAGAGTTACATTTTTTTTTCATAACTTTGTTCTTGAGTTTTACATTGAATTAAATATTGAATGTATTCGGACAGATAGCATGGGGGTGCTGTCTGTCTTTTTTATTCATACACGTTTATAGTTCTATCTTTTATTTCAAATTTCACACGTTTAGTCTGTTCTATTCTTCTCAATATCTCGTTTATATCCTCGTATCGTTTAATCTCAACCGAGAATTTCATCTTTTTCAGCGTCGGATTCACATAAAAAATATTCACGTTATACCAGCGGGCCATATCGTCCAGTATCATCTCCAGATCAACATCCTCAAAATAAAAAATTCCCTCTTTCCATAACACATAATTACGGGCATCAACCTGTTTCACCTTAAACTTGTCATCAGACCAAATGGCTTGCTGATTAGGCAATAAAACAACCTGTTCATCACCTTTCTTCAACTGCACCTTTCCTGTTACCAACGTGGTCACCACATCTTCTTGATAAGCCGAAACATTAAAACTTGTTCCTAAAACCCGAATATCTACCCCGTTCACGGTCACAACAAAAGGTTTTTCCCTATTCTTTGCCACCTCAAAATAAACCTCTCCATCCATCTCCACTCTTCTTTCATCGCCCGTGAAAGCCACCGGATAACGCAACTTCGATTCCGTATTCAACCACACGCGGGTTCCATCAGCCAATTCCAACGAGAATTCTCCTCCCCGCGGCACGATCAACGTGTTATACTTCACTTCTGTCGATTGTCCAACTAAAGAATCCATTCCCGAATATTTCACCATATTATCCAATGTTAAAATTCGGGTACCTCCCTCCTCTTCCAATTGCAAGTTCGTTTCTGGTACCAAATCTACTCTCCTTCCATTGGCAAGTACAAGTTGTGCTTTCATACTACCATGTTCGATTTTGGTAACAGCAACATTCTCCACCTCTTGTTCTTCTTCATTTACAAACCAAAAAATCCCCATGCTCACGAACAATAATATAACTGCCGCATATTTACTCCACGTAATCCACCGAACTGTTTTCCGGATCGTATGAGATTTCACCGTCCTCCACCGGGATTCCATTATTTGTCTTCCCCGCTCTTGATCCTTACAGACCTCATTCCCAGTCTTTAACGATTCCAGAATATTCGTATATTCCTTCCGATGACGCTCATCCTCATCCAACCAACGGGTCAACACGGCCCGATCTCTTTCATCAATCGTTCCGGTCAACTCTTCGGCAATGAGCCGGGCTATATCCAAACGTTTTTTTAGTAAATCCATACTCTTACATTTGTCATTTTATCATAGAGATTACTTCAAATGAAAAGTGGGTAGGTAAAACAAGAAAAAAAAATCAAAAAAAGAAAAGATTTAACATTTACTCCCCTAACAGGAACATAAAAACCACAAAATAATTCTTTGACAACAAACTTCTTAAGGCCTCGTAAGCAGATTTTTTCAAATACTTCACCGTGTTCACGGAAATACTTAATTCTTCTGCAACTTCCGGATTAGTTTTCCCTTCCAAATTCAAAAGAATCACTTTACGAGTCTGTGGTGACAACCGGTCAATAGCAGTATATAGAATCCGCATGGTTTCCTGTCGGGTAACCTCCTGCAAAAAATCATAATCATCCACGTCATTCTCATCCAACTGTGCAAAATAATGTTCCTTCGCCTGTTGATGCTTACAATGATTCCAATACAAATGGCGTGCAACCGTGTATAAAAAAGCTTTTCCGTAATCAACCGAAACGATCTCATCTCGCCGTTCATACACCCGAATAAAAGTCTCTTGTGCTAAATCAGCCGCTAATTCATCATCCCCCGTGTACCGTTTCATGAAAGCATACACGGAGGAAAAATTCTCCCGAAAGAATACTTCAAAATCTTTATTGGACTGAATAATAGCACTCATAGTGCTACAAAAATAACTATTCCTCCGAAATATTCAAATACACAATAATCGAATCAACGAACTTTATATTTCTTAAAACAACAAACCATCCCGCACTTCAAGATATGACTGAATTAATCGGGAGACAGCATATTCTCCCACCCGATCATCAGGTACTTTCAAATATTTTCCCATACTCCTCGAAAATGAATCAATTCGAATTTCATAAAATACAGGAAATATCACCCGATGGGACAAAACGTGTTTCTTCGCCACGTACTCCCGAACAATTTCAATATTTTCGATGCCATCAAATAATTCCTGAAAAACAACCATCCCGGACAATTCCTCCCACGTAACCGCTCGTTCCGTTTCGATTAACGGAAACTCGTAGAGATTACGCCAAATATCATTCCCCATCCGCTTGGATAAAAGGGTCATTCCCTGCCCATGTACATACAAATAATTAAAATAACGAGGTTTCACCACGGTCTTCCCATTTTTCACGGGTAATCGCTCCACTCGCCGGGCAGACAATCCCAAACACTTTCCGTTTAAAGGACAACTCTCGCAATCCGGTGATTTGGGCACACATTGCAACGCCCCGAACTCCATCATCGCCTGGTTAAACAAATCCGGACGACGTTCATCCAATAGGGATTGTGCCAATGCCGTAAAATACTTCTTCCCTTCTCCCCCATCAATCGGTAAATCTATATCAAACAACCGGGCCAACACCCGAAAAACATTTCCGTCCACAGCAGCATAAGACAACCGGTAAGCAAAAGAACAAATGGCTGCTGCCGTGTAATCACCAATTCCTCTCAACGAAAGAACCTCTTCTCGTGTACGGGGGAAAACGCCGCCAAAATCATTCATAATCTGCCGGGCTGCTGCATGAAGATTTCTAGCCCGGCTATAATACCCCAACCCCTGCCAATACTTCATCACCTCATCCTCATCCGCCCCGGCAAGTGCTGCCACATTGGGAAACCGTTCCGTGAATCGGTTAAAATACTCCAATCCTTGTACCACCCTGGTCTGTTGAAGTATGATCTCCGAAATCCAGATCAGGTAAGGATCAGAAGTTTTTCGCCACGGTAAATCCCGCTTGTTTCCCTCGTACCAATGAATCAATATGTCGCTAATCTCTCTATCTTCCATCTCGTGTAATTATTCGCCACGAAGATAGTAAAAACATCGGATCAAAAGGTTACTATACTCAAAACAAAAGGGATCACCATCACGGCAATCCCTTTCCATTCACTAATAACAAAAAAATCTATCCCTATTCCAAATGGGCCCGGATCATCCAAGTTACTTTTTCTTTCTTCTCA
>ENA-USUG01002045-USUG01002045.1-human-gut-metagenome-genome-assembly--contig:-NODE-2045-length-31736-cov-17.927698_pt1 | contig 31736 bp, 22 predicted proteins | sample MGYA00250059_ERZ773394 | MGnify/ENA primary metagenome ERZ773394 (study PRJEB29103, sample SAMN06111957) | human gut metagenome | biome: human gut; feature: ankylosing spondylitis patient; material... | reverse complement strand
TGCGGATAGTTGATGGCCGATACCTGCACATTCGCCTTCGCATCGTATCCAACGATCTGCTCATACAGCGATTGCAGCACCGGCTGAAGCGCCACCGAGTTGCTTCGCACATTCAGCGTTATGTTTCCATTTTCCATAATTCGACTTTTCTGTGCTTCGCTTAACGAATCATACGGCACCACAATTCGATAATTTTGAAAGTCAGAACCTGTATTGCCGATAATTCCTGTTACTTCATATTCTCTGTTTTCCAGCTCCAGATAGCGTGTGCCATCTACATCTTTTCTAATAAAATCGTCATAAATTTTACCAACAGCCGCCGTCTGTCCGCACTCAGGAAGTGTTCCTTCCAGCAATGAAAATGGAAGTTCTTCCTTTGTTATGACAGAAACATATAGCATCGGCTGAATATCCGCTTGCGAAAGAAACGAATAAAATGGCTGAATCAAAATGCTCACACCATCCTCTACCGCAAGACGCGGCAGCCATTCCCATATCGCTGCATCATCCGATTTGATCTTAATACTCGCTTCCTCATTTGCCATAAACGATGCATAGTCACGCTCATACTGGGACGCCCGGTTCAATTCCCCTGTGACATCAAACAAAATAAACTGCAAAATCATACAGGCAAACAGCATAACCGCGGTGATAATCTTATGCCTCCTGCATCGCCTGAGAATTCCTCTTATGATTCGTATCATCTGTGTCATCCGCATTCTCCCCTTCCTCATAAAGAATTCCATCACGAATCAGCACAATTCGGTCTGCATACTCTGCAATCTCCCTTTCATGCGTGATTAGTACAATTGTCTTTCCTTGCCGATGAAGCTCCTGAATCATCGCCATCAATGCATGAGAATTCTCCGAATCGAGTGCTCCCGTCGGCTCATCTGCTAAAAAAATCGGTGTATCTGCTGTAAATGCACGCGCAATCGCTGCCCGCTGCTTCTGTCCTCCAGAGCATTGTGACGGATATTTCGATGCAATCTCTTCGATCTTCAATTTCTTTAAAATCGCCTCTGCCCTTTTGTGGCGCTCCCGCCTCGGAACATTCTGAATTTCAAGAGGAAATTCAATATTCTCTTGTATCGTATAATCTTCCATCAGCGCAAAATCCTGAAAAACATAGCTGATATACTTCTTGCGATACTTGTGCAACTCTCTTTCCTTTTTTCCGTACAATTCCTGTCCATCCAACAAAAACGAACCTTCCGTAAGACCATCCAGACATCCAATGATATGAAGCAATGTCGATTTTCCCGATCCAGACGGTCCCATTACTGCAACAAACTCACCACGTGCGACCTGAAAATTGACTCCATTTAAGGCTCTTGTCTGTGCCGTTCCCTGCCCATAAATTTTTACTGCATTCTTTAACTGTATCATATTCTACCTCATCCGTATTACAAATTTTATCTTTGAGAAAAACGATATCAGTCAGTCATCCTAACTAATACCGTTTTTCTCTTATATTATTCCGTTGCTTCTCTCTCCACCGCTGCCAAAATCATTACTGAATAAAACAGCTTTTCCTTATCCTCTTCCTTCGTATGATCGGTTAAAACACCAATCACACTTTCCGGCATTTCATCTATATCCAAAAAGATCTGATTCGACTCGGTGACATTTTCCTGCTCCCACAAAGCAGTACCTTCTCCATCCTCCACACTCAAATCAAAGGCACCACCTGCCACAGTCATCATAATATAAATCCGTCCCTGATACCCTGCTGTCACTTGCTGTCCCGAGCCTCGCATCTCATGTGCGCCAAGTCCATAAAACTTTTCGCCTTTGCATAGATTCAAATCCTGAAAAAACACAGAATAGCCATCCCTTGCCATTACGCTCTCAATCGCCGCTGATGCCCAATTGGTATAGTCATTTGAATCGAATTTGGATTCATCTTTCAAATTTGGATATGCAAGTGGCTTGTTCCACTGGCAGCTTTTGCTCTGTACGAGTGATTCATAGTACCCTTTTTCTGCAGTCTCTTCTACATTCTTATTTGCAGCCTCATTTACTTCACCACTCTGCTCACTCTGATAAGAAAGCGTATAGTCTTTCACTGTTTTCTTTATATCTAAAGATGATTTATTGCATCCTATAAGCAGCGTACACAAGCAACTAATTAATAAAGCAAAAATTTTTCTTCGTTTCATATTATTTATTAATATACATATCAAAAGAATGAAGGACAAGATAATCTTCTATTCTTAGTCTTACTGTACAGTTTTTCCAATTTGCCGCCGTACACGCTACATAATTCGAGTATCCATCTATTCCAAAACTCCATTCGCTTCCTCTAATAACTGTTGGATTTCCAGGTCCAGCGTATACTACTTCATGAACGTCTACTGCAAAACCACTTCCTATAATATATGCACATCCAGTTCTAAATGATGTAGTTCCACCTTCCAACCATACATCTGCTCTTTTCTCTCCAAAACGGTTATCATACAATGTACCTGAAGTATGACTACTTCCCGCAAATACAACCATTACTGATAACATTAAAACAGATATCATCACGCTTATACTTATTTTTCCCTTCATAAAAAACCTCCTTTAAAATATTTATCATATAATTGTTCGATCTTGATAAGCTTATCGTGTCTCTACTATAGCAAATATAAATAAGTTTATGTAAAACTGTCCTTAAAATCGACTTTTTTGACTTTCAAATCGACTTTTCTTTACCTATCGTCCCAATATTTCTGGACAAGTTGTTTGAAATACTTTATTTTCCCTCTGCTTATCCAGAATTTATCTCCATTTTTCATTATGATCGCTCCATTGTTAACACATTCTACAAACGCAAGATTACAAATAGTGCCTCTATCAACCCATATAAAATCATAATTCGTAAGTTCTTCAAATATTTCTTTTAATGTTTTGCGAACTCTTATTTCTCTTTCCCCCTGAACTAAAAATATACTATATTTTCCCTCGTGTGTAATACTTTGAATATCTTTATATAAAACACGCCATGTGCCAGCCTGATTTTTCATAATATAACATTGTTTTTTTCTTTTTTCCATTGCAGCCTTTACATCTTCCATAATATTCTCAATCTCATTATCAGACGCATTCTTTGCAATGATCTGAACTGATTTGATTGGAAACGCTAAAGTTGGTTCAAGTTTATCTGCTAAAACTAAGAAAAAGGCTTCAGAATCTCGCTCACGCACAGTCTTCATTAACTGCTTTTCTTTTTCTGTTTGCCCCTGCTGAATCACCAATATGTATAAATCAAAATACACCCTATCTTCTACTTCATATCGCAATAATGATGCATTCTTAAAATAACTAATTCTAATCATTGTTTCATCTTTTTCAAAAATTTCATTTATCTTCTCTGTTAAGGCAACCGCTTCGTTTTTATCGTCACATACCGCAATTTTAATCATAGTCCCTCGTTCCCCCTTTTTGTATTTTTTCTATTGCCAGAAAATTATTTATGTCGTTGTTTACAATATACTATACTTCCACTTAACCTACAATACGTCGTATTTGAGACAGATTTTGAAATGTGTCAAAACCTGTCTCAAATACGACGTATTGTCTCTTTTAATTTTCTGTTTTACAATAAGAAAAAAAGAAAAAGGAGATTTTATCTATGAAAAAATTTAAAGTTGTATGTTTCACCTTATTAGCCGCTTCAGCAATAGCTTCTACTTTTTATTTTACTAATGCCAAAGCAGCTAACTCCAAAAATCCTGATACTATTATTGAGACAGAAGAGGCTTCCACAGAAGAACAGCCTTCTATTTTGCCACAAAACGACAAATCACCTTCCACTCACGTTTAAATATTTATCCATTCGTTCTTCTAGGAATTTTACCATTCCACTTTTATAGCAAAACTTAGCCATATAATAGCATAATCGAAAATAGACTCCGTATTGGTTTTCCTCTTTCTTCTCATCCTCCATCTTCCTATCATCTAATTGATATAAGCACCAGCAGAGATCATAAAGAGGATAATCAAGCGGATCTATGCACGTATCATTCATTAAAACTTCGATTGACATTTTGTCCTGCTGCATCGACTCTGCATATTTTCCTAGATTTCCTAATACATTTTCCAATCCCTCCGACACAATCGTGTATCCTCGATATGGAATTTTTGTATGCTTCATTTGCATATCAAACGATTGAATCAATGCCTGATATAATTCCTCTGCCTGTTCTCGCTCGCCCAATACTTCAAGCATATATGCAATATTCCCAGCTAGACTCCCCTCCTCTCTCTGGAACACCCACATATTCCATTTTTCCAGCGGAAGTTCTGGCATCGTACAGGATAACGCCTCTTTTAACATTCTCAGATATTCATCTGAGGCCAACTTCTCTCGCTTATACAAAATATTGCTTTCCATAAACAGCACTTCCTGCCGATTTAATGGCACGTTCACATCCAGTTTTTCCTTAAAGCTCTGAAAACTTTCCCATGCGTTATCCCATTCTTCGCGTATAATGAAGTCAACAATTTCCTGTCTCTGGTGCAACACTTCCAGCGAATCAGTCTCAAGTAACAACTGCCCTTCTAGTCCCGTCTTATGATAAAACTGCATAAGCATTTCATAATTTCTGCCAGAAGGTCGATGCGTTCCCGCCTCTATTTTCTCTATCTGTCGCGCAGTCAGATGGTCTGGATTCGCAGCCGATACCTTTGCCGCTGACAATCCCATTGCTTTTCTAAGCATTTTAAGTGTCAGTCCAATTTCATGCGTATTGCTGACACTAATGCTCTGCCACATTCTCTTTTTAGGGTGCGAAAACAACCGATATAATTCCTCAAATGTCTTGAGAAATTCTGTTACCTCTGTCTCTTCTTCCCTGTATTTCTGATCCTCTTTTCCTTTTACGCTAATGCATTCTAACACATTAAGCAGTTCTTCCAAAACAAAAACAACATAACGCTGTGAGTACTGGTGTCTGAGTAGCTCAAGTGCTTCCATTCCATATGAAAGCGCTTTTTCTTCATTGCCTGCATACAATTCGAGTTTCATTCCAAGAAGTGCCACCTGCGGATAAATCAATATCTGAACTTTTGGTTCAAACTTTGCCTGTTTTACATAGTCGGCAACCTTTTTGTGCATCTGCATAGCTTCCTCTGTCTTTCCGATAAGAAACAGACAATTTGCCAGAAGCAAAATACTTTCCAACTCACAGGGAGCCAGTAAAAACTTTGACAGCTTCTTTTTTTTCCATCCACCGGGTAATGTACATAGTACCGTCTGCCGTGCGCTTTCCACCAGATTTTCTCCCTCTGATTTTTCACGTTCAACGTCAACGCTCTTGCTCTCAAAACGTTTTTTGTACGCCTGCATCAGAAGAATGGTCTGCATTTTCTTTAAAAACTGCTCTTCAAATGGCGTTTTTTTTCGATACTTTTTCTGATACACTTCTAGTAATTGCTGTGCTTTCTGCGGCTGCTCAAAAACAACTAGACAGATATCCTCGCGGTCTCTCCATCCGTTCAATTCTCTTGCATCTGCCATTACCTCAAAATATTCAGTCGGCACACCTAGTCTTTGCAGCAGATAGTCACCTATCATTTTCTTCCATGGCGTGTCGCCATTTTCCATTTTCCTAAACTCAGTTCTGGTACAGACACCTCTTGATATTTTTTGTTCAGAGATGCCGCGGCGGCATCGTTCCTTATACATGAATTTTCCGCAATATTGGTTGTACCGCCGCAGCCATAGTAATTCCTCTTTATTCATATATTATTATTCAATCCACACTCTTTTATCTAATGCCTGGCAGCTGATGCATACCTTTACATCTTCTTTTGGCTTTACATAGACAATCAGTCTGCCGTTGTGTGTCTTTCTGTGTGCCTCGCAGTATGGAGTTAGGTCTGCTAAATCACCGTTTTCCAGTCCAAGAAGTGTTCCTCCTATTACCTCTGCCGTGATTTCTAGATCTTCTGCCGCAAGAACACCATTTTCATCAGTAAGTGAAATCTCGATCTGCATCACTTCTTCCTTATTTATACTTTCTTCTGCATGCCATACATTTGCAGACAACTCGACTGTTTTTCCTGCTGTCTGAATGCTGCACTCTGCTTCGCCGCACACTGCCTTAAGTACACCTGGCTCATAAGCAAAACGCCATTCGGTGCAGCCTTCTTTTTCAAGATATGTTCCATCGTGCAATGACTTTTCACCATCAAGACCAACTATACTAAGAGAAATAGTTTCTTTTTGCACATTTGTGAATACTCGTACAACGACATTTTCTCCGTCTGTATAATTCCAATGTGCATTCCACGGTCTCCACTCATGCTCATCACCATCATCTGGGCGTGTCAGGATACAAGCAAATGGTTCTGTGCTCCAGAATGCCTTTCTTCTATAGAAGCCTGGCTTTTCAAATCCTGCAAGATCCATTAAACCAGCTGATGAACCGTGAATCGGCCATCCATGTGCCTCTCCAAGATAATCAATTCCTGTCCACAAAAATTGTCCGCTGATATATGCATTGTCGCGCACCGCACACCACTGCTCGTAGCCGCCGCCATTTTCGCTGCCTAAAAATGGCTTGTCTGGGAAACGTTTGTGGCTTTCCTCATACAGATGCTCTTTATAATTGTAGCCCACAACATCAAGTGCATCAAAAAATCCAATATGAGATGACAGCTCTGGGAAAGCTGCTGCCAATGTAACTGGTCTTGTGGTATCCTGTGTGCGCACAATCGCTGCAAGCTCTTTTGCAATTACGCTAAGTCGCTCTGCATTTGGCTTATCCGGGTCATACTGACGCTCCTTTGCCGGCTTGTTGGCATCGTTGTTTCCTGTCATGGTTTCAAATAGCGGATGGCAATATGGGTCATTCGGATAGTCGATCTCATTTCCAATGCTCCACATCACGATGCTTGGATGGTTGCGGTCACGGCGTACCATATCAGCAAGATCACGCTCATGCCACTCTGGGAAATCTTCTGCGTAGCCATCATGCTTTGGCGGATATACATTATGACCGGTAGACCACTTATTCTTCGGATTTTCCCACTCATCGAATGCCTCATCCATCATTAAAAGTCCAAGCTCATCGCACAGATCATACAGCTCTGGCATATGCGGATTATGACTGCAGCGGATCGCATTGCAGCCGCCTTCCTTCAATTTAAGCAGTCTGCGAAGCCATACCTCACGATACATTGCTGCACCAAGACAACCGCCATCATGATGAACACATACGCCCTTAAACTTTGTTTCCTTTCCATTCAGGAAAAAGCCTTGATCAGCATCAAATGAAAATGTTCTGATACCAACACGTTCTTTATCTAATACAACCACATTTTCATCTTCTTTTTCAAATGAAATGCAAAGCTCATATAATGATGGTGATTCACAAGACCAAAGCTTTGGTTTTCCAATCATTCCATTTAAATAGAAGGTTTTCTTCTCGTGTGCCTCCATTGCAGCAGGTACTCTAGCAAAAACAACCGACTCCTCATCACTTCCACATAGCTTTAGACTAGCAGTCAGCGTTCCAATCACGCGCTCATCTAGCTCATTTGCAATCTCTGCATTTGCACAAACAGCCGCAGACTGCTCATCTGCTCTTGACACATTAAAGGCGACACCATTCCATACAGCATGAATTGGCTCCTCCACTACAAGGTATGCCTTGCGGTAAATACCAGAGCCTGTAAACCAGCGTGAATCTGCTAAATCAGTATGGCATACACGCACAGTAATCTCATTATCAATCGCACCAAACTGAACAAAGTCAGTAATATCATAGCTGATCTGTGTATAACCATAAGGACGCTTTCCGATGTGATAGCTGTTGCACCATATTCTACTATTTTTATAGATTCCATCAAATACAACTCTCACGCGCTTTCCCTTATATGCTTCTGGAAGTGAAAAACGCACGCGATACCAGCCAATGCCACCGCTTAAATATCCAGTTCCGCTGGAATTAGTCTGCTCAAACGGCATGTGTACTGACCAGTCATGCGGCAACGTAACGCTAGTCCACGCACTGTCGTCATAGCCCTTGTACCAGCCTTCCGGCACCTCGCCGTAGTGGAATTTCCAGTTCTCATTCAGTGTAATATATGTTCTATCCATGATTTTTTCTCCTATTTTCTCCTAAATTTGTTGTGTTCACAGGGAGGGTTACGAAGACGGTTCGACGATTGTTTTGTCGACCTCTCTTTTCCGCGGGTACCTGTTACTCTATTTATTATCATACATTATTTTGAAAGTCCCGCTACAACGTTCGGTCTCGTAAAAGCAATTCGTCTCACCGTCAGTTCAGGTTACGACCCGTAAATTTTTATTTTCACAGTTCACGTTCGTAACCCTTAAGTAGGGACAAAGCCATCGCTAAGTCCCCTCGTAATCTTCCCACGTGAACGTCCTCGCGCCAAAAGAAAAAGGGCGGACACCTTACAATGTCCGCCCCAGCTTCATCAGCCGATATCCGGCTCATCTTTTAAGGTTATTGTTCCCGGCTGTTTGCCGTCTGTCTCGAATACGACAATTTCATTTCGTCCTTCTTTTAACAGCGGTGCCGGAATATAAAGTCTTTTCTGTGGTCCGATCTCCCAGAATCGTCCCAGATTAAATCCGTTTAAGAAAATGCATCCCTTACCCCATCCTTCGAAATCGAGGAAGGTATCTCCCTTTTGGTCCACGTCAAGCGTAAAGTGATAAAATGCCGGAAGTCCCTCTGTATAGCCCTTTGTATAATCGAGCTTTTCGATGTTGTCAAGCGGCAGGCAATATTCTTCCCAGTTCAGATGGGTATGGCCGTTAATCTGAACGTGTCCATCAATACCCTTTCTCTGATGCTCCATTCTTGGTCCGAAGTTTACACGTCCCATGTTCTCAACAAGAATATAAAGCGGTGCACCCTTCTTAAAGGTAACTGGCTTTCCATCTTCCTTCGCAAAGTCCTCTCCTGCCTTTGCCTCAGAAAGAAGCTGTCTGTCATAAAGTGTTACAAGCGGTTTCTGATCGACAAAGAGATTTGCACGGTCATTTGCCTCATACAAACGGATCTTTTCAAGATTCTGCTCTTTCTCAAGCTTTGTATGGTACAAAATATATCCGTAATTTTGTCCTAAACGCTCCATAGAAGTCGGGAACTTGCATTTTACAGGTGCTGACAGTTCCTCTAAGGACTCAAACAGACCAACCTTTGCATCTGCTGTCAGTGTTCCATATGCTTTCTTCTCGATCTTTGTGCTGTATGTTACTTCCGGAATCGGTGCATACTTGCGGATAACTTCCTGATAGCGGCGATATTTCTCTGTGATATCACCAGACTCTGTAAGTACGCCATCATAATCATAGGAAGTAACATCTGGTGTCAGCTCATCATAATAATTAGATCCATTCATAAAGCCAAAGTTTGTGCCGCCCTCAAACATGTAAATGTTGACATGGCCAAGCTCAAGCATCTTGTCAAGATCCTTTGTGCTCTCCTCCAAGTTTCCTCTCATATGGCCGCCATTGCCCCAATGGTCAAACCAGCCAACCCAGAACTCTGTACACATTAAAGGACCGCCATTTGTATACTGCTTCAATATTTCAAAGCGCTCCTCGGTGCGTGAACCAAAGTTTCCAGTCGGAAGAGCACCTTCTAAGTGACCACAGGAAAGAGATTCATGCATAGGTCCATCTGATGTAACAAGAGGTACAACAGTACCAAAATCGATCATGATCTGCTTCATTGTCTCAAGGTATTCTGTATCATCACCATAGTAGCCATACTCATTTTCTACCTGCATCATGATGACTGGTCCACCGTAATTTACCTGAAGCGGTGCCAAAACCTTGAACAGTTCTTTATAATAAGAACGAATATGATCTAAGAATGGCTTGTAGCAGCCGCGAAGCTTCATGCCATCCTCTGCCAAAAGCCAAGCCGGCAGTCCGCCAAACTCCCATTCTGCACAGATATATGGTGATGGACGGATAATCACCCACAGACCTAACTCCTGTGCTGTTTTTACAAATTTTGCAATGTCGAGCATTCCGTCAAAATGGAACTCACCCTTATTTGGTTCATGCATATTCCAAGGAATGTAAGTCTCAACTGTATTGCATCCCATCGCCTTTAATTTTTCCAGACGATCCTTCCAGTACTCCGGAACTACACGGAAATAGTGGATGCCGCCTGAAATGATCTGAAATGGCTTGCCATCCAGATAAAAATTGTCTTTGATCTCAAATGTGTGTGTCATCATTGCTCCTCTTTTTTCTTTTTTAAACAAAAGAAGCAGGGTGACCAAAGGTCACCCCGCCCTTTACGCGTTTACTGACCCATTACTGTGGGTAGCTACTATTTTTTTATTATTCCGCGTCACCGTAAACTTCGGTCAGCTGCTTCTGAAGCTCTTCGATAACGATATCCATACCTGCATCCTTCAGAGCCTGCTGATACTCAGCAACGATCTCTTCTGCGGTGCCAGTGTACTTACCGAATGCGATCTGCTTCATGTAGTTGGTGTTAACTTCGCTGATGTTCTTAATATAGGACTGGATATCATCAACGTTTGCAACAAACTTACCATAAGGATAACCAATTGATGCATCCTCTAATTCTTTATACATCACATCAATCTTGTCCCAATCCTTTGTAGCATCACGAATCTCTAACAGATCGTTACGTCCCCACCAGAAGTTAGTTGTGATGGACTCAGTATCAGAATTATAGGATTCTGGAACAGTACGAAGACCTTCATCGTTAACATCCCACTGAACACCCTTCTGACCATAGTTGATCAGGTCATAGCACTCAGCATCATTTCTCAGTAAATCGTAAACCATAAGTGCTCTCTCTGGGTTCTCAGAACCATAGGAAACTGCCATTGCACCGTGAGTAATATTCAAAGCGGTAACATTCTTTTCTTCCTCGCCAAACCAGAAGAATCCAACCTCAGCACCCTCTACGTTCTCTGGAGTCTTGCTTACAAGATCGGTCCAAGTCTCGGTATGATGCTGCTCAGCTGCGGTCTTGCCAAGCTTGAAGTCCTCTCTATTATCAGAAGATGTATTGTTCAGAACGTCTGTCTTCCAAACACCCATCTCATCCCATTCCTTCATCATCTTTGCAAACTCTACCATCATATCAGTGTCTGTATAGAATGGGCTAATGATGGTGTACAGATCATCCTTTGTACCTCCCCATAAAGCGGCAGATGCTAAACCATCAATGGAAACGAAGTCGCTGTGGGAAGAAACCCAGCCACCTGCCATTTGTGAAAACTGAGTACCATCAGAATCCCAAGGAGTTACAATGCCAAGCTCATCCTTATGCTCGCATACATACTTAAAGTAAGTAGTCATATCTTCCCAGCTGTGAACGCCATCCTCAAGACCTGCCTGCTTTGCAATATCAAGACGATATGCAAAACCATGATTGGTCCACTGTGCGTAGTTATCCTCTGGCATGAAGTAAATGTTATCATTGTACTTACACAGATCCCAGTCTTCCTGCGGAACAGTCTCATAGGTAACCGGTGCGTATTTAGCAAGCATATCATCGCTTAACTCAAGGAATGCTCCGTTCTTTGCGTTTGGCCATGCATCCAGCCAGTCAGTAGCGGTACCAACTAAGTCTACAGAACCATCCATACGAGCCAGAGTCAGGTTATAGTTTGACAGATAATCGGTCCAACCAATGTAGTAAATCTGCAGCTCTGCGTTAACCTTCTCGGTCAGGATTGCATTCAGTTCATCTAACATCTTCTGAGTTGCATCGTTTGTTGGTGCATCACCGGTAACCATGTAATTGATTACTACATGCTCAGATGTATCAACGTCTGCCCACTTCTCTGCCCAGACATCGTCATAATTCGGGGTTTCTCCAACCTCTGCTGTTGCGCTTGTAGCCTCTTCTGCTGCTGCGCTACTGGACTCTTCCTCTGCGAATGCCGGCATTGCGAACATTGTTCCCACCATAGATGCTGCCAATGCGGATGCAAGAAACTTCTTCTTCATATTAAAATTCCTCCTTCTTTGTGCGAGCCTTCTCCTCGCTTGTTTTCTTTGTTAAGTATCTATTAATGCAGGATACCTGCTATTAATCAAAAATCATTAGCCCTTTACGGCTCCGACGGTGATACCACCGATAAAGTAGCGCTGTACAAATGGATAAATCAGAATAACTGGTCCAGTTGCTAAGATTGCATTTGCCATCTTAAGTCCATTTGATGGAAGATCTGACAGGTCAACATACTGACCTGCTACTGTACTCTTTAAGCTGTTTACCTTATTTACGACCTTGTATAGTGTATACTGTAATGGATAAACGCTTACTCTCTCACTTAAGAACAGAGAGGACTGATACCACTCATTCCAGTAACCGATTGCAAGGAACAGACCGATTGTTGCAAGTGCCGGCTTTAACATTGGAAGAATCAATGCGGTAAAGATCTTCATATCACCAGCTCCATCAATCTTACCAGACTCGGTGATCTCATGAGGAATGGACTTTACAAAGTTCTTCATCAAAATGATCAGCCACGATGACATTAAAAGCGGCAGCCATACTGCTAAGTAACTATCCTGCAGCTTGTAGGTTTGTGTCATTAACAGGTAGTACGGAGCCAGACCTGCTGAGAACAGTGTGGTAAAATAAATGTAGAATGAGATTGCATTACGGAATGGGAAATCCTTTCTCTGTAAAGCATATCCAGTCATAGAAATGATGCCCAGACCAACGAGTGTACCAGTTAAGGTCATCGTGATAGTCAGTCCGTAAGACTTCCAGATTGCACCACCTTGAAGTACCATCTCATAAGCTTTTGTAGTGAACTGCTTCGGGAACAGCTGTGCACCCTCAGTACGAATAACCTCCTCAGATGTGAAGGATGTTCCCAGAATAATTAAAAACGGAAGTACACAAGCAAGTGCATAAATTGTAACTACTATGTATCCTATTGTACGGATTATGATATCGGAGCGATCTAGCTTGATTTTCGTACCCTTTACTGTCGATTTTGCCATTTTTTTCTCCCTCCTTAGAATAATGCGTACTCAGGATCGATCTTCTTAACAGCAAAGTTACTTGCCATAACGATACAGAATCCGATGATTGACTGATACAGACCTACTGCAGATGCTGTTGAGAAGTTAAAATCTGTCATTGTGCATCGATATACATAAGTCTCAATGATATCAGTTGTATCATACAACAGTGAGTTTGTACCAATAATATTGTAGAACAGACCGAAGTTTCCTTTTACGATACCGCCAAGTGCGAACAAAAGCAAGATAACGATTGTGCTTCGAAGACTTGGCAGAATAATGTAGCGAATCTTTTGGAAACAGTTTGCACCATCCACTCTTGCTGCCTCGATGATAGAAGTATCAATACCGCAGATAGATGCGAAGTAAACAACTGAGTTATAACCAGTTACCTGCCACAGATATACGGCAATTAAGATCGGTGGCCATACACTCTTATCTGCATATGGCTGCCAGCGTTCAAATCCAAGCTTTGATAAAACACCGTTGATAAATCCGGTATCATAGTTTAACAGGTTGAATACAAGGAAACCAACAAGAACCTGTGAAATAAAGTATGGAAGGAACATCAATGTCTGTGAAACCTTCTTAAAATACTTATTGTGGATCTCGTTTAATAAAACTGCCATAAACATCGCAATGACATTTCCTAAAACAATAAATGCCAAGTTGTAAAGAATCGTGTTCTTTGTCAAATCAAGCAGCTTTCCAGACTGCATCAGGAACTTAAAATTATCAAGACCTATAAACTTACTTCCGAAAATACCGTCTCTGTAATTGTACTTAACGAATGCCACATAGATACCTGGCAGCGGCATGTAGTTAAATGCAAAGAAGAAGATGATTGCCGGTACACACATCAGTGTCAGTACACGATACTTTTTAAGGTTATAGAAAAAGCCATGCTTTCTCTTGTACTGATACTGGGGTAAAGTTGATGTTTGATTTGCCATGTTACCCTCCTTAATAATAAAGAATAAAATTCGAATTTCAGTCTCCTGCTGCGCTCGCGGTTATAAGTTTATTTTGACGCATTTGTGAAACCGCTTTCATCTTTCTCATAAAAAAATAAATTCATGTCACATTATGTATATTTTCTATCAGAAAGGTGAGGTTTCATTCGTGCATTTCAACTATCCTTGCTGAAACCCTTTTCATAGCTTTATTATATATTTTTTACCTGATATGTCAACATGTTTTTGCACATTCTCACATTTTTGTAATAATTTGCTAATATAGTGCTCTTTTAATTGTGCATATCTTACAAACTAAACAGGAGTGACCATATGTCACTCCTTGATTTCTTGTTATACTAGCCTATTTTGCCTATTTTTTAACTTATTTTCACCTGATGAAACCACTTTCATATTTATCAAAGATTTTCCTCAGGTGCATGTGTACATGAATCTCTTACGCTAATGCCAACCGGAACCATATAGTCCTCCGGGCATGTCTCGTTCTCTGATGCGCGGATTGCTGCCTCTACAAGATGCTTTGCAAACTCTGTATAGTTGGCTCCTACTGATGTCAATGCCGGTGTCAATGCACCTGACAGGTACGTATTATCAAATGCTACTACTGAGATATCCTGCGGAACACGAAGTCCTTCATCATGAATTGCCCTAAGTACACCTGCTGCCGTAAAATCGTTGATTGCCACTATTGCTGTCGGCCGATCTGGATTTTTTAAAAGCTCTTTCGTACAGTTGTAACCGCTGTCATTTGAATAATCAATGGAATCAAACACGTAATCTTCGCGATATACAATTCCTCTTTGTCTGAGCATTGTGCGATATCGCATGCGCTTTTCCAGTGTAGACTTTGCATCCTTTCGTCCGCCAATTGTCGCTATTTTTTCATGGCCAAGGCTAAATAAATAGTCCATTGCCAAATCCATGCTGCCGCCCTCATCAAGATGAATCTTACAATTTCTCACACCTACAGGACGATTTGTTGCTATAATTGGTGTGCTTTCCAAGATATGATTAAGCTGTTCTACATATTCTTCATCTACCGCAATTCTGTCTATTACACCGCCAACTACGATAATTGCATCCACCTGCTGCTCATACAACTTCATTAACTGCTTTTTTTCAAGCTCTGGATCACCCAACGACGTAAGCATCAACAGCAGATAGCCTGCTTTATCTGCTGCTTTTTCACATTCTGTCGCTACCGCTGAATAGAATGGGCTATAAATATCAGCAATCATTAGACCAATCGACCTTGTTTTTGAGTTACTAAGACCTTGTGCCAGCGCATTTGGTGTGTATCCATATTTTTGTATCACGCTTTGTACTTTTTCACGCTTTTCTTTACTGACTCTGGCGTTATTGGTCAGCACGCGCGAAACTGTTGCCGGAGATACACCAGCCTCTTTTGCGATCGTATAAATATTCGCACGCTCTTTTGCCATAAATGTACCATGCCTTTCTGTCACCCGCTGTACAATTTTTATTCAAGCTGTCCTTTGCAAGCGGTTTCAAACCTCTTTTCTTTAACTATACATGATATTTTTTTCTTTGGCAATGGGAAATTTTCCTATTTTCAGGGAAATTTTTGTTACAACAGTTCACGGGACTTGCAGTTTTACGAATGTTCATCCAGTGAACTGTAGCAAAAAACCTCCTAAGTAGATTTTGGTTATTTGCCTTGTCTACTTAAGAGGTATCATATCATTTCCCAATAGTTTTTTTTAATTTATAGCTTTTATGCGTTCTTGTAGCGATTATACTCGTCTACACAAAGAATCTTTCTTGCCAGTTCGACTTCTTCCTTGGTTGGCGTCGGTACGCCTTCAAGACCATACTTGATTCCAAGCTCTTTCCATTTGAATACACCGAGTGTATGGTATGGAAGCACATCGATACGATATACATTATTTAAAGTGCTGATGAACTCATGAAGCTTTGTCAGTGACTCTTCGTCACTGTTGATGCCTGGTACAAGCACGTGACGGATCCAGATTGGCTTATTGATATCGGAAAGATATCTTGCCATATCAAGGATATTCTCGTTTGTCTTGCCAGTCAGTGCCTTGTGCTTTTCTGGATCAATATGCTTTAAATCAAAGAGAAGCACGTCGGTATTTGTCATTAACTGCTCTAACTGTCCGAAGAATGGCTCTTCTCTTGTAAATGGCTCTCCTGCTGTATCAATGCATGTATTGATTTTTAACTTCTTTGCCTTCGCAAACAGATCGTTCATAAACTCCATCTGCAAAAGCGGCTCTCCTCCGCTGACAGTGATGCCGCCCTTGTCGCCCCAATAATTTCTATAACGAACTGCCTTTTCTAAAATTTCGTCAGCTGTTAAAAGCTGTACGTCTTTCTTTGCCCATGTATCTGGATTGTGGCAATATTTACAGCGCAAATTGCAGCCATTTAAAAATACGAGATAACGAACTCCTGGTCCGTCTGCAGAACCAAAAGATTCCAAAGAATGAACAATGCCTTGAATCATAATTTTTTTCCTTTCTTGTTTTGTGAACTTCATGTCTTCACGTTTACTATTATTTTGTAGTAAAACAGGCGGGAGTGCCAAAGCACCCTCCGCCTGTATTAGTTTTATAAATTTACAGCAAATCTATTCTGATTTGTTCAGATCGAAATCAATCGAGTCTGTCACTACTCCTAATTACAGGAAGGAATGGCAAGTTCTCTTGATAACGTCGTCCTGCTGCTCCTTGGTCAGATCGATGAACTTAACTGCATAACCAGATACACGGATTGTGAAGTTAGCATACTCTGGCTTCTCCGGATGTGCCTGGCAATCCAGAAGCTTCTCAACACCAAATACGTTTACGTTCAGGTGATGAGCACCATTTGCAAAGTAGCCATCCATAGCCTGTACAAGGTTGTTTACGCGCTCTTCCTCAGTGTTTCCAAGTGCACTCGGGTTGATGGTCTGGGTATTGGAAATACCATCCAGAGCCCACTCGTATGGCAGCTTAGCAACAGAGTTCAGAGATGCAAGCAGACCGTTCTTCTCAGCGCCGTAAGACGGGTTAGCACCTGGAGACAGTGGCTCACCAGCTGGACGACCATCCGGAAGAGCACCAGTAGCCTTACCATAAACTACGTTAGAAGTAATGGTCAGGATAGAGGTTGTCGGCTCAGAGTTACGATAGGTGTGACGCTTCTTGATCTTGGTCAGGAACTGTCCTAACAGCTCTACAGCGATGTCATCTGCACGATCATCATCGTTACCGTAGCGTGGGAAGTCTCCCTCGATCTCATAATCAACAACCAGACCGCTCTCGTCACGTACAGTCTTAACCTTTGCGTACTTAATAGCACTTAAGGAGTCAACTGTGTGAGAGAATCCTGCGATACCAGTAGCGAATGTACGACGTACATCGGTATCGATCAGAGCCATCTCAGCTGCCTCGTAGTAGTACTTGTCATGCATATACTGGATCAGGTTCAGAGTATTTACATACATTCCTGCCAGCCAATCCATCATAACGTCATACTTCTTAACAACTTCATCATAATCCAGATACTCGGAAGTGATCGGCTTGTATGCCGGACCTACCTGAGCCTTGGTCTTCTCATCAACACCACCGTTGATAGCGTAAAGCAGACACTTAGCCAGGTTTGCACGAGCGCCGAAGAACTGCATTTCCTTACCGGTCTGTGTAGCGGATACACAGCAGCAGATGGAGTAGTCATCGCCCCATACAACACGCATAACATCATCATTCTCATACTGGATAGAAGATGTCTTAATGGAAACCTCTGCAGCATACTTACGGAAGTACTCTGGCAGGTTCTTGGAATACAGAACAGTCATGTTCGGTTCCGGAGCCGGTCCCATAGTCTCCAGTGTATGCAGGATACGATAATCGTTCTTAGTAACCATGGAACGTCCGTCTACGCCAAGACCAGCGATAGCCAGAGTAGCCCATACCGGGTCACCAGAGAACAGCTCGTTGTAAGACTGAATACGAGCAAACTTAACCATACGCAGCTTCATTACGAAGTGGTCAATGATCTCCTGAGCCTGGGTCTCGTTGATAACGCCATTCTCAAGGTCTCTCTGCATATAAATATCAATGAAAGTGGATACACGTCCGATGGACATTGCAGCACCGTTCTGAGTCTTGATAGCTGCTAAGTATCCGAAGTACAGCCACTGAACTGCTTCCTGAGCGGTCTTAGCCGGCTCGGAAATATCGAAGCCATAGCTTGCAGCCATAACCTTCATATCCTTCAGTGCTCTGATCTGATCAGCCAGCTCTTCTCTCTGACGGATTACATCATCAGTCATAGTACCATCGCCGCAGTTAGCCAGATCCTTCTGCTTCTCAGCAACAAGGAAGTCAATTCCGTACAGCGCGATACGACGATAGTCGCCTACGATACGGCCACGGCCATAGGTATCCGGCAGACCAGTGATGATCTTGTTCTTACGTGCAGCACGAATCTCTGGTGTATATGCATCAAATACGCCCTGATTGTGGGTCTTGTGATATACAGTAAAGATCTTGTGCAGCTCTGGGCTTGGAGTATATCCGTACATCTCGCAGGACTCCTCTGCCATTCTGATACCGCCATAAGGCATGAATGCTCTCTTTAAAGGCTTATCAGTCTGAAGACCTACAACCTTCTCAAGATCCTTATCCAGGTATCCCGGGCCATGGGATGTGATGCTGGAAACGATATCGGTATCCATATCCAGTACGCCGCCCTTTGCTCTAGCCTGCTTATTTAACTCCTGCAGCTCTCCCCAAAGCTTATCTGTAGCCTCAGTAGCATCTGCAAGGAAGGATGCATCTCCATCATATGGAGTATAGTTGTTCTGAATGAAATCGCGGGTGTTAACTTCCTCTTTCCAGAGTCTGCCCTTAAAACCAGCCCATGCTTCAAACTGTTTCATGATAAAAAACCTCCTTTAAAATTTGCTGACACCCCCGGTCAGGGGCCCTATCATGTGCCGCATCACCCGAAACCGAATTAATGTTTTTTATTTCTTCGATTCCCGGCGATGCTGCACATCCACCTGTCGCCGTTTGTGTCTTAACCTTTGGTCTGACATTATAATAGCATATCCCCTAAAATCTTACAAGCGGACAAATGCGTTTCTTTGCACTTTTTTCAATACATCGGGGGTGCAGCCCGGTAGGTTATGAATGCGGCCTCAGGTTACGATATTTTCCCGGCAAAAATATGGCATAGATTGAAAATACTATTAAGTAAATCCTCGTATTGCTCGGTGCAGCACTTTTCGAAGCGTTCCATATTTTCTGGGCAGTATTCGATTTCCTTTGAGAAACGCCGTACTAATTCAATGCGATCTTGCTGTGTGTAAGCGGTGTTTTTCTGAAAACACTGTAAGTCCATAAGAAATAGTAGGCAAATGGAGGCAGCCGCAAACAGAATTTTTGCTTCAATCTGACCATCAAATAAAATCTCTGGATAATAGCGATAGACTAAGTACACTGCAATATGCTCATACTCGTATAAGCGATTCTCGCCCTTCATAAATTTGAGGAATGCGTTTGTGTTATCTGTGTCCACTAATTTGTCAATATTCTGCTCTAGCTCTTTCATCATAGACGGCCATGTTTCGTCAAGTGACTCCATTCCTCCAAAAAAGCGAATCAAAAATAATGCACTGCTTTTTAGTGTATTCGTGCTTGGCTTTGCATTATAGTCTAATTTCGGAATAGATTCTGGATCGTCCCACTCCAAGATTGGAACTGTCAGAAGCAACATTTCATCTGCGTATGGCAGCTGCAAAAGCAGTCTCTTTAGGCGTGCGCCGATATTTTTTTTACGGTTTTGTAGAATTGAGAAGATTGCTTTTCGTTCTTCAAGCATCTGCTCACATTCTTCTGATTCGTCGTCTAATATGTCAGAAGCATCTGTATATTCATCCTCATCACTGTAGTCTTGTTCTTCATCCTGCGTAACTTCTTCCACAAATGTAAGCGACTTACTGTCAGAAAATAAAAGTCTCTCTGCCTCTTCACAGCATAGTCCCAGACCTACTTCCGTGTAATCGCCAAACCAATTATAAAACCTTGGATGCTCACGGCAGATATCGCAAAGTCTGTCTTCTCCCAGATTGATAAAAATATCGCATAGATTTTCTTTATTTAAAAATGGGCAGCGATTGTTTTTTAATTTAAAGAAATATTCTCCCGGCTCGCTTCCAATCTCACGGCGCAGACGATCACCAAATGCACCCTTTTCTGCAAGATACCCTTCCGCCGTTGTCTCATCAACTTCGATTTCCCATCCGGCACAGCAGGTATCTGTACAGGCAGAACCAATACACTTAAATTGATCAAAAAATGATGGTTTATGGTATTTCATGCTGAACTCCTTTTACTATAAAATAGTTTGCACTTAATTTAAAAATGGTCCGCAACCAAATGTCGGATACGGACCATACTATCTATTACAGTGGCAAACTCTCTACAGCTGCGCGCTCTACTGGCAGACACTCTTTATATCTCTGAATGAACGCATCAAATCCAGCTACATCTTCTGCATTTGGCTCCATGCGAACACCAGTCTCACCGTGGAATACTTCTTCTGAAAGGAACGCATCTAATGGCTGGTTTTCTTTCTTATTAAGCATATAGGAAGCAAGCAGTGCAATTCCCCATGCACCACCTTCTCCTGCTGTCTCCATCAATGATACAGGTGCATTGATTGCTGCTGCCATTATACGCTGTCCAACACCCTTTGTCTTGAACAGACCGCCATGGCCGTAGATATTGTCAAGCTTTACGCCCTCTTCCTTAAACAGAATATCAAGACCTACCTTTAATGCGCCAAGAGAGGTGTACAGATGAGTTCTCATGAAGTTTGCAAGTGTAAACTTGCTGTCTGGTGTACGCACAAACAGCGGACGGCCCTCTTCAAAGCCTGTGATGCTTTCTCCTGAGAAATAGTTATATGCCATCAGACCACCGCAGTCAACATCGCCCTCAAGTGCCTTATTATACAGTACTGAGAAGAGCTGATTCATATCAACCGGAACACCAAGCGCCTGCTGAAACTCCTTAAAGATTCCTACCCATGCATTCAGGTCAGAGGTACAGTTATTGCAGTGAGCCATTGCTACCGGAAGACCATCTGGTGTTGTTACCATATCGATTTCCTCGTGAACCTTCTTTAATGTCTCGTTCTCGTCCATGACAACCATTGCAAATACAGATGTTCCTGCTGATACATTTCCTGTATGTACAGTTACACTATTTGTTGCTACCATACCAGTTCCGGCATCACCTTCCGGCGGACACATTGGAATACCAGCTTCAAGCTCACCGCTTGGATCTAAGAGCTTTGCACCCTCTTGTGTCAAATTACCGGCTGGCTCTCCTGCTACAAGTACCTGCGGTAAAATGTCACGCAGCTTCCAGGAATATCCCTTCGGTGCAATGAGCTTATCAAAGGTTTCTACCATGTTCTGATCGTAATCCTTTGTCTTGCTGTCAATCGGGAACATACCTGATGCCTCACCAACACCAAGCACTCTCTTTCCAGTTAACTTCCAGTGAACATAACCTGCCAGTGTGGACAAATAGTCAATGCGTGGAAGATGCTCCTCACCATTTAAAATTGCCTGATACAGATGAGCAATGCTCCAACGCTGCGGAATATTAAATGAAAATACAGCTGTCAGCTGTTTTGCTGCCTGCTCAGTAATTGTATTTCTCCAGGTACGGAACGGAACCATCAGTGTTCCTTCCTTATCAAATACCATGTAGCCGTGCATCATTGCTGAAAATCCTATTGCACCAATTTTTTTCAGGCTGGCACCGCACTGTGACTTAACGTCTGCTGCCAGCTTTGCATATGCATCCTGCAATCCGCTCCAGATATCCTCAAGAGTATACGTCCAGATTCCGTTCTCCAGACGATTTTCCCAGTCATGTGCTCCCTGTGCGATTGGAGTATTCTCATCATTTGTCAGCACTGCCTTGATTCTTGTTGAGCCAAACTCAATACCAAGAATGGTCTTTCCAGCCTCTACGGCCTCTCTCATTTTTACTGAATCCATAATAGACCTCATTTCTGCGTTTAGTACGCTTTTCAGAAAGTACAGCTTTCTGTTTTTTCAAGATTTTTACTGCTTGTCCAGTATACCATACCGCTGACAGAAATACAACTTTGACTTTTCTTACAATTTAACATAATAGAGGAATGCCCGCAGTTTTGACCATGCCGTCTCATCCCAGTCATGGTCGATCTCGATCTCATCTGACTTAACCTAAGGGCAAGCCCCTAGGGTTCCATTGACGGAGTTCTAGTACCTGCGTACATCTCAAGGACTTTTTCATTAGAGGCAGGACATATCTTATCGATTCTTGGGCCAAATGGTATCGGAAAAACAACTCTTTTAAAATGCATGATCGGTCTTCTTTCATGGAGCAGCGGTCATTCGCTTTTAAACGGTCAGTACATTCAGCAATTAAAGGCTAAGGAAATCTGGAACACGATATCCTATATTCCGCAGACACATGGCTTTTCTTTCTCCTACACCGGCCTGGAAATGGTCATGATGGGCCGAAGCTCACACCTTGGCCTCTTTGAGCAGCCGGGCACAAAGGAGATTGAGATGGCAGAGGCGATGATGGAAAAGACTGGAATCACGCATCTTTCCTCAAAGGATTGTAACCGCATGAGCGGCGGTGAATTGCAGATGAGGCATTTATGATGAACAGAAATGGGGACCGATTCTATGGGAAGGCAGCAGATATCTTGAATGAGGAAAATATTTCCAAGTCGTTTGATGTAAATGTCATCGTGGATGAGGTCATGTACAATGACCGTAAGCTAAGAAGCATTATTCCGGTATCGCTTACTGAATAAAACACTTGCAGTCTACCATACTTATAGAGTATAATAGTGTAAATTTATGATTATGTTAAATAGCAGCTAGAAGGGAGATTTGTTTTTATGGCTGGCGTATTTACAGTGGAACAATTGCGTCCGATCAAGGATGGCATGACCATTTCGCGCGATGCAAAGATGGGACAAGAAACCACCGTTACGTTTTTCTCTCTTGGCAATGATACGTCCATCAGTCAGGAGCGCTATGATGTAACTTCCATTTACATTGGTGCAAAAGGAACTGCTGATTTTCTTATTGGAGATCAGGTAAAAAAGGAGCCGGTATCAGACGGTGACTGTCTTATCGTTCCGGGCGGCACCCTCTGCGGTGTTGAAACTGCTACCGGAACCGTTTATACAGAAATTATTATGAAAAAGGAGACAAACATGAACAGTATTGTAAAATCTGGAGAAGTAATGAAGCTGAAGGACTTAATCTCTTATGAGGAGGGAAGTATTGCAAATCTTGACGTTGTAAGCAACAGCACCATGAAGTTTGTGCTGATGGCATTCGATGAGGGAACTGGTCTGACACCACATCGTGCACCAGGCAACGCAATCATCTTCGCACTCGAAGGAAAGGCTACTATCGGTTACGAGGGCAAGGATTACACTCTGTCCGCAGGTGAGAATTTCCGTTTTGATAAGAATGGTCTGCACAGCGTTACTGCTCAGGGCAAGTTTAAGATGGCTCTGCTGCTCGTTCTTGAGTAATCACATTTAAATACAGCTAAAAAACCTCCCGGAAGAAATTTTCTTCCGAGAGGTTTTTTGCTGTTGATACATTCATAAAACTACCGAGTAGTCACCGTCGCTGCCAGCGCTGGCAACACATATTTCCACTCCATATCGCTTGCCAGATAAAACTTCGTGTAGCACGGTTGGTTGTAGCAGTTATTCTGCCATGCCACGCCGACGCGGTACTGAATGTCATGAAGCAGCGTAAACAATTTATGTGCTGACAGATCGGTGTTTGTGTAGATACGCACTGCACTGCTGTCTTCGAGGCGAAGAATAATCTCGTCACGGTAATCACCGAAAATATCTGCGACAAGACAAGGATTTCCCTTTGTGCCGTTGTTTGTAAGCGTTCCCTGTGGGTCAAGCATAATGCCATGTGTGTTATCGTTAATAATGCCTGTCTGCTTTTTGCGCTCCATATAGTCAACACCATCAATGATCTGCGTTGTCATATCAGAAGCCCAATGGATATTCGCATTTGTTCCAAGACGCTTTACATCAAGCTTGTTTCCATTGCAGTCAAATGTGTCCTTTACCCACACCTGAAGACCACGCACACCCGGTACGACATCTCCTATCATGCAGCGTCCAAGATCTTCTTCTGCATATTCACCAAAGAATACTTTTCCAGTAAGTGCATCGCGAAGCGCAAATCCATACGGTGCTGCCTTTGCACCCTCGAACACATTAAAGATCTGGTAGCCCGGCAAATCCGGATTGATTCTTGCGACATGCATTGCATCACCGTGACCAAGCTTTGCAAGACGTCCATCTGGCAGGTGATCATAGCTTGAATATAAAAGACTGCCATCATGGTCAATCACAGCTGCACCATAGATAATCTCCTGGCAGCCATCACCATCCACATCTGCTACTGAAAGGCTGTGATCTCCCTGTCCTGCAAACTTTCCATAAACAGGATCTAAACCTTCTTTTTCATGTGCATTATCATTAAATGGATTGCTCATTGGCACATGACCAGAATCTGCCATGAATCGTTTTGCAAAGTGACCATCCTTAAAATCATAAGCTGTCACAGTGCTTCTTGTGTAGTATCCTCTGCATACGATAACAGATGGATGTTCACCGTCTAAATACGCAACACCAGATAAGAAACGATCTACACGGTTGCACGGTTCAATTCTTCTCATTGCATAATCGCCCCACATCAGGCCGTCATCGCCTCTTGGCACTGGAAAATCAATTGTCTCAAGCTCTTTTCCATCACCGCCAAACATAGTCAGATATTCCGGACCATCATAGATAAAGCCCTCAAATGCTTCAAGATGATTCTTATCGCTTCTTGACGGTGCAAATTCATATATAAAGTAAGAAACAAGCTCTTTTGCATCCTCACGGCTAAGCGGATAATGATACTTAACAGGAATACCAAAGCACTCCTCAAGTGTCGCAGGCCAGCGTCCAGATACAACCTCCGGGTGACTGCTCCAGCCCATAAACATCTCTACAAGATGCTCTTTATAATCTGCTGCGGTGCATACATAATTGTCCTGATTTGTCACGCCATTTTTCACATCGCGCTCTGGAAGTGTAATGTACTCCTCTGTCACTGTGCCGTCTGCTGCAAAACGAGTCACCTTTGTACCTGGTGCAGTCTTTACACACATTTCTGCCTTGCCGTCACCGTCAAAATCGTACACCATAAATTGCGTGTAGTGCGCTCCTGAGCGGATATTTGGTCCCATATCGACACGCCATAAAAGTGTACCATCCAGTCGATAGCAGTCAATGTAGCAATTTCCGGTATAACCGCGATGAGAAACATCATGTGCATTTGACGGATCCCACTTTACGATATACTCTAATTCGCCGTCTCCGTCTACATCACCAATACTCATATCATTTGCGCTGTAGGTGTAAGGCTGACCCTCTGGATACATCTCGCCCTTTGGGGAACGGCCATCAGCTGGCTTATTCATTGGAATATCAATATAATTGTTTTCCCACACAAGAACTTTCTTACAGCGTTCTCCCTCTTTGCCGTCGATAATCGATGCAACGCTATATGTATCCTGCAAGGTTCCATCTGCATCAAGGTAGTTAGTGCTGTCTGTAACGACTGCAATTTTATTTTCACCGCGATATACGGCATAATCAGCACCTGTAAGTCCTGTATCGCTGTAGCCGCGCACCTCGTCAATAAACATACGCCAGCCAACATACACGCCTTCGTCTGTCTTAACGGCAATAAGACCTCTGTTTAATTTTTCAAGCTGCTCATGAAAAACTGCCTTAAGAGGTGTCTCAACGAGATTACTCATCTCATACTCAGTTTCATTCTTTACAGCTGCTACCTTTAAATAATGCGGCACATGCGTTGCCTTCTTTAAGACAAAGCTGCACTCTTTTGTATCGCCCACAAGCTGATACTTCATGGTCGAAATATCTTTATCGGCCCAGTAAACATGATACTTTTCGGCTCCCTCTGCCGGTTCCCAGGCAATTTCTACACAGTCATTATAGACCTCTTTTACTGTTGCATTCATAACGTTCTCCCTTTCTTTATCAAAGCGCGACGAACATATTTTGTGCCAGCTCTGCTTTCACCTTATCCAGCTTGTCATCACGCTCATATGAACGAATCAATCCTGCAAGAAGTCCGGCAAATGCCTTTGCACCTGCCTGCTGTAAATGTGCATTGTCCTTTTTTCCGTCTGGATAGCCTTCATATGCTCCCTGATCTAACCACATAAACAGCTTCTTAGAACCCTCACTTCCAACAGTATTTAAATAATCTGCAGTTGCTTTTCCTAAATCAAGTACCGGCAAATCATACTTTTCTCCCATCTCAAGCATCTTATCACGATACTCTGGAAAGCTTACACTAAACTTGCCATCCGGCGTATCACCGCAATCTCTCATTGCGATTGCTGTCACAAGAACCGGCTGTGCGCCACGCTCCTTTGCTGCATTTATATAGCGAAGCAGATATTCCTCATACTGCTTGGGCGTAACATAACGCTCCTCTTTTTCCTTGTTTGCATCGTTATGCGCAAACTGCATGAACAGATAGTCACCTGACTTGATCGCCTTTTTTAAATCATCCAGACGGCCCTCATCGAAATAGCTTCTGCTACTTCTTCCTGCCATTGCACGATTGTCGATAAACAATCCATCTGTCTCATAAATAATTGACTGGTCAAAATCAGACGCACTCTTTTGTCCATAGCCCATCCAGTCACAGCCATCCTGATTCATCTTTTGTTCTGTCTCTTTAAAATACGTATGCAGCATCTGACCCCAGCCAGTAATCGGCTTTACAGGTGTCTTATAGCTTTGTACGGTAGAATCTCCTGCTAAGTAAATTGTAAATTTTTTCATTTTTGCGCTCCATTTTTAAATTTTTAAATTTAAGAAATTTCTAAATTACAGTTCCTTTACGATCACATCCTTCAGGCTTCTCTTCGGAACATAATGAACCTGATTTTCGTCACGATAATACTTGATATCGTCGTCTTTTACCTCAACCATCTTTACTTCTTCAACTGGAACACCAAGTGCTATTACCATTGAAATTGCGTACTTCTCTGGATCTAATCCAAAGATTTCCATAAGCTCGGTGCGCTTGATATTCATTAACATGCAGCCGCCGTAGCCCATATCTCTTGCGCCAAGGAAAATGGTCTGTGCCACGATTCCTTCGTCAACGGTCTGATTTTTCTGAAGGCTCAAATCACGCAAAATCAAAATATAGCCTGTTGGACGCTCTCCCTCTACCGGGCCGTCCCAATCACTTAAATAGCCTGCCCATGCCAGATTTTTGTAAATCTCTGCATTCGTCTTCTCATCTGCGCAAAGTGCAAAGCGGATATACTGACGATTTCCACCGCATGGTGTGATGCGGCCTAACTCAGCTAGCTTTTCAAGTTCCTGCATGGTCATTTTTTTACTCTGGTCAAAGCGGCGGTATGAACGTGCGCCAGCTACTAAATCGTGAAATTTCTGTGTCATAATTATTTTTCCTTTCTCTTTTTGTGCTCTACACGGAACACATTAACTTTATCATCATAGTACGCGGTCACACCTTCGATATACGTAATTATCGCGTTAACCTCCATTACAAACTGGCGGCTCTCTGAAATATATGGCTCTCCATCCATCAAATTTTCCTTGCCATCGACAAGCAAGTGCGTCTGATGAGTCTGCGCAATGATGGTATGACCGCCACTTGTCAGCGTCAGACATCCTTTCTCTGGATCATACTCATAGTCAAAGACATCGCCCAACTCACCTTTCATGCGCTCTAAAATACAGATGACTGCACCCCAGATGCTTCCATTTTTATTAACAGTACGCACACCTCTTGTGTCTGGCTCTTGTCCGTTCCAGAGAATCTTGCAGTACTGCTCGGTCTCTGGGACGTACTTTGTAAGATCAGCTGCCGTTACTGCCGGATAATCCTGATTATTTGGGGCAATAGTATCGCCAAGATCTGGATATGATACATTTAAATATGTGAGTGCTTCATCTTCAAGTACTACTGGTACAGAGTTTAACTTGACGCTTACTGGTGACAATCCTTTCATCGCGGCAGTAACACGAATTGCACCTGCTTTCTTTGTACTTCTTAAGAATACACGGTTATAACCGCACTCTGCGTACAGAAAGTTTTGGTGAATGACATTATCCTGTTTATTTGGTCCATCGAAACGACCGCTGTTATATCCGCCAAGGAAATTTCCCTCGCCCTCTAAGGTAAAGTCGATTCGTGCATCGCACAGCGGACAAATACGTCCCTCGTTGTCAGTCACTCGCACATCAATAAAAGCCACATCTGCACCATCGGCAAGAAGTCCGTTTGGAGAAGTCTTTACTGAAAGTTCAAGCTTAGCCGGTTCTCCTGCTGTCTCGATGGTATCTGCAGCAACCTGCTTTCCATCGTAATCATAGGCAATCGCCATTACCTTTCCCTGTCTTGTAATATCGACATTTGGGAATGCAAACACAAATGTATCCTGTGGTATATCGCAGCTGCCAACTAAATCATCATTTACATAAAGCTCAACCTTTGCAATCGGATCACTTGCAATCACATATACTGTTTTGTGCTTTGGATCACGGTATCCATACTCGCCTGTCGCCATCCAGAAATTGCCATCAAAAGCCTTTTCCTCATAGCGATAATTTTTTTCGTCCTGCGGCGGATAATTCCAATGACCTACAATCTTGACTTCTGGCTTTTTTGACTGCATAACACGGAACACGTCAAAGCTTTGCTTTTTGTTTCGCACAGCATCCACACGTCCGCTCATACGACCATTTTCAGAATAAGCCTGTCGTCCATGCTGTGCTGAGTCTGTCCAGCAAAGTGCAGCACATGCGCTGTACCAGTCATGATGTGATGCACCGCCAATACGGTCATTGAAAAACTCACTGTAGCCCTTTGCATTTGCAAGTGCCAGATCTTCTGATGTAAGATCATAGAAATCGCCGCCCGGCTGCTTTCTGCCGCCTTTTCCAAGCCATTTATTTTTATAGTCAAAATCCGGTGGTGTGAAATCATCCCAGATTCGTCTCGGGGCTTCCTCTCGTGAATACTCAGTCTCCGTGATTGGACCATGCTCGGCTAAAAATCTTGCTGCGTGACGATTTAACATCGTTCCGACATACTCTGACTCAACTAATACCTCTTCAGTATTAATCGTGCGGCACCCCATAAAACGACCACGTGACGGATCAAGAGCCTGCTTAAGCAAGCGCATCTCTCGCATATGCTCTTTTCCAATGGAGTTGTTTCCTGCCTCCCAGAATACAATGGACGGATGATTTCTAAATGCGATGATGACATCACGCATCAGCTCTACTCGCTGATCCCACTGTCTGCCAAAGTTCTCTTTTTCCTTATCGCCTGCCGGCTGTGTACAGATGATACCCTGACGGTCAAATGCACGAATTTCAGATGGCGCTGCAGCTACATGCATCCAACGGATATGATTTGCGTTGCTCTGCTTGATCAGTTTTGCATCCTCGTCCTTTAACCATTCTGGTGCAATACCAATCGCAGCCCACTCGTTTGTCGCTCTCTGTGCATAACCGCGCAGCCACACTGGTGCATCGTTTATCATTACACCCTGATTCTTGTCGTAGCCGATCTTGCAAAAGCCAGTCTCTATCTCCTGCTCGTCAAGACACATTATTCCAGCTTTTTCATCTGCTGCATCTCCTTTTGCACTATCACAAACTATACATCCATCAATTGCGCAATCCTTTGTGTACAGACGCACAACAACACGGTATAGATATGGATCATCAATACTCCACAGACGAAGTCCTTCGCGCCCTGACTGTGCCTTTACCACGGTGACATTCTTGGAATCAATTCTTGTTGGTGCTGCTTCCTCCTCGGCTACCGGAACGTAGTGGCCATTCTCATCTTTCTTATAAGCATCCGTTGGCACTATGCTAAGAGAAGATTCTTCCGCCCCCCAAGATGTGATCTCTTGTGGCTTAGACTGGAATGAAAATGCCTTTGTTTTATCATGGCGCATCACATCAACACATATCCATGCCACAACTGGCTTTCCAGTCTCGTTTCGCACCTCTGCCTCAACAGTCGTCTTGGCACTTCCTGAAAGCTCCATGCCATTTTTATCCTTGCCTGCTCCAATCTCATAGTCACTTCCGTACACATAGCAGCCCTTAGTTAGCAGATTGCTGTAAAGCGGAAGTGTCAGATAAACCTGCGGCTTATAATATAGTCTAACCGGACTTGTCAATCCTCCGACAGACGGATTAAAGTCGTTACAGTTCCAGAAGAAGCCAACTCCCTCTTTATCTTTTGGTACTTCCTCGTCCTGCGGCTGTAAATAGCTTCCCGGCTCAACATCTTCTGCATTTGGCGTTTCTGCAATACAAAACGGAATATTTCTTGTCGTAGTGTTGTCTGTTGCAACAGCAATCAGATTTTTCTCACCAAATCTAATATATTGTGTCAGATCAAAGCCAAACGGTGCCACACCATTCTCATGATAGCCTGCCAATATACCATTTACATAAAGATAGCAGGTCTGGCGCACCTTCTCAAACTGAATAAGGACCTTCTGACCCTGACGATTTTTTGGCACCTCAAACCACTTACGGTAAAATGCCATTGTTCGCTTCTGACCGCTTCCCGCATCCTGAATGCGGTCACGAAAAAGATCACCATCATTGAAGGTATGAGGCAGAGTTACCTCCTCCCAATTCTCCTCCTTGTACGCTGTTTCATAGAAGAAATGACCCTCTGCATCACGCCACTTATTCAGCGCGTCTTTCAATGGGAAGGCATCTGCAAGCAGAAACTTCCATCCATAGTGGAAATAAATTCCTTTTCCGATACTCATGTATTCTCCTTTACGCTTTATGGAATCCACTTTCATCAAGCCCCGCCAAAAGCTTTTCTAACTCTTCCATTGTTTTTGGCAAATCCTCGCGAATATAGCGAAGTGCCGTGATTATATTTAAGCACCACTGTGAAGTGAAGTTTGTAGTAATCCATGGAATCTCATGAAGTACTTCTTTATTTCCTGCATCAAAGATGTCATGCGCCAAAAAGCCCTCTGTATTATTATGAGTGCAAAGTGCATGAAGAAGAATCTTCCATGTAGTCTGTGCCAGCCACTTATCGTGCAAACGAGCTGCTCCATATGCTGCAAGTCCCGATGCCATAAATGGAAGGCTAAACTCTCTGTTTCCGATAAGACCATTTGATTCTTCTAACTGCTTTTCCTTTGGCAGATAGTAGAAACGGCCATGCTCTGCTAACATATCCTTCCATTCTTCATCGCCAAGCAAATCGGCAATCTCAATCCATACCTGAATAGCACCCATGCACACCTGCAGATGACTTCCTCCGTTTGTGCGCTCTCCGATGTAACGAAGATGGCTGTCCTTCGGATCATACTCAAAATCAGGACCTGAGGTAAGGCGAAGCGGCAGCGCCTTTAAATCATCAATACCAAGCTGAATCTTATTTCTATATGTGTCATCGTTAAATCGCTCCCACTGTGTCATCCAGTCAGAACAAAAACTTGACCAATCTGGTCCTGAACGCGCATGTGCCGGTGCATTCATCTTGTCTTTGTCAAAGAAGAAACGAAGCGGATCTGTCGTAACAATTGCCTCATCAGCATCCTTTACGT
>ENA-USUG01002036-USUG01002036.1-human-gut-metagenome-genome-assembly--contig:-NODE-2036-length-31839-cov-6.914961_pt1 | contig 31839 bp, 42 predicted proteins | sample MGYA00250059_ERZ773394 | MGnify/ENA primary metagenome ERZ773394 (study PRJEB29103, sample SAMN06111957) | human gut metagenome | biome: human gut; feature: ankylosing spondylitis patient; material... | reverse complement strand
GCCCGTAGAAGAAGAGAAAACAGCGTACTCGCCCACCCCACAGGTAACTGTAGAACCAAAGAGAAAGAAAACAGAAGCACCTGCACCTGCACCTGTAGAAGCAGTACAGAAAACTGCACCTATAGAAACTGCACCTATAGAAACTGCACCTGTAGAACCAAAGAGAGAGAAAACAGAAGCCCCCACACCTGCACCTGTAGAAACTACACCTGCAAATGCTGAGCCGACGGCAAAGGAAATGCAAGATTTAGTTATTGGTCTCGTTAAATCGGGCGAGCTGTCACGTGACGATGTGCAAGGGATTTTTCAGGAATTTGGCGGCACGTCCCTTATGAAAATCGCACCCGCTAAATATGCTTTGTTAAAACAACGTCTAACCACTTATAACAATTAACATGGGTGAACAAATAAACCATTCAGACAGGGAACACGCCCTACTTTCTCCCAGCAGTTCTCACAGATGGCTGCACTGCACGCCTTCCGCACGATTGGAAGAGAACTTGCCCGAAAGTACAAGTTCGGCAGCAGCAGAGGGGACAGTGGCGCATGAACTTGCGGAATATGCGCTCGATATGTATCTGAAAGGTGAATACTTACCGTTATTGGACGAGTTACCAACGCCCAAGCACATAGCCGAAAACAAGTATTACAGTTCCGAAATGGACAAGTACGTAACGGACTATATATGCTATGTTTGCGACATGTACGAGACAGAGAATGGTGCAGAAATGCACATAGAAAGAAAGTTTGATCTAACGTCATACGTACCCGAATGCTTTGGTAGCTGTGACTGTGATATAGTAGGCGAGAAGGTACTAAACATCATAGATTTGAAGTACGGCAAAGGTGTACAGGTGGACGCAAAAGATAACAGCCAGTTAATGATGTACGCTTTAGGTGTACTCCGAACACTAAGCCCGAAAAGGCAAGCCGAGATTGAAACGGTGAGAATGCACATTGCACAGGTGAGATTAGGTAACTACTCGGTATTCGAGATGGCCGCACGCGATTTGACTCACTGGGGGATCCATGTATTACGCCCGACCGCTGACAAGGCATGGGCAGGGCAGGGTAACACAGTTGTAGGTTCGCACTGCAAGTTCTGTAAGTTCAAAGCTCAATGCCGTGCACAGAAAGAGGCTCTGGTTAACGAGTTTGAAACCCACGGAGAAACCAAGGCGTTAACGCTTGACGAGATAGGCGATATACTAAGCAAGTCCGATATGTTCACTGACTGGCTGGCATCGGTTAAGACTTTCGCAATGCAAGCCGCTACACGGGGCGAAAAGGTCAAGGGGTGGAAACTCGTAGAGGGTCGCTCGGTACGTGTCATAAATGACACAGAAAAGGCTATAGAACGCCTAAAAGCTATCGGGTTCTCATCCGAGGACGTAACTAATATCAAATTGAAAGGCATCGGAGATCTTGAACGGCTTGTAGGTAAGAAACCGCTTGCAGCTACACTTGACGGACTGATAGTCAAGCCACAAGGGCTACCAACGTTAGCCCCCGAAAGCGATAAACGCGAGGCACTAAGCCCTACTATTGATGACTTCGAAGAACTAAATTCATAAAAGAAGTTAACGAAAGAACCGACATATCAGATAAAGCGTTATATTTGCATTATCAATTTAAAAACGGAACGCCCGAACCGATTAGAAGGCAAAAACAATAAAAAAAAGTTATTATGGCAAAAGCAATGATTAAGAACGTGAGATTGAGTTATGTTAGATTGTTTGAAACGCAACAAGTCAACGGACAAGGAGAAGCAAGTTACAGTGTATGCCTATTAATTCCGAAAGATAGCCCGGAGGTTCCAAAGATTAAGGCAGCTATCGAACAAGAATTTGAAGGGTTGAAAGCCCGTTACCCGAAGTTGAACGGTAAGAACCCCAAAGTGTGGACAAACCCTCTCCGAGACGGCGACGAAGAAAAAGAAGGCGCGGAGTATCAGGGTTGCTACTTTATCAACGCAAAGCGTAAAGAGAAGCAGGGCGCGCCTATCGTGATTGACGGTAAGAAACAGTATATTACCGAGCCTAACGAGGTGTACAGTGGGTGCTGGGGCAATGTAGCCGTATCATTTTACCCTTATGAGTTCACGGGCAAGTACGGTATAGGCGTAGGTTTGAACGGTGTGCAAAAGACCAAAGACGATGGAAGATTAGACGGTGGTACAAGCCTTGACGATTTCGACTTCGAGGACGAGAACGACGATTTATTCAACTAACGAATCACTTAAACAGATTAATAACTGGGCGGTGTAACAGCCGCCCAAAAATAAAAAGCAAAAATGGGAAAATATGATTCATACGTAAACGCAGAAGGTGTTAGAATTTCAAAGGCAACAGGTAAACCGTTGAAGAAGTATAATAAGGTGAACAAGGCATACTGGGCAGCTCGTGAGGGTAAAACAGTCGTGGGGGTACAACAGCCCATAGCCGAGACTGACCCGTTGATAGAAGAGCTTAAAAGCTATTACAACGAAGAGGAACTAAAGGGTATTATCGGTTTGAAGAAGGACGCGCCACCCGTCGAACTGGTTCACATTGCACCGAAGACAAAGACATCACTTGACGATGGTAACACGGGCTTTCTTATCGCGTCTGACTGGCACGCGGACGAAGTAGTAAAGGCTTCTACAGTATTGGGCAAAAATGAGTATGACAAGTATATTGCAGAAAAGCGTATCACTAATTTCTTCGCAAATGCTGCCTACATGATAAAGAAAAAGCCTGTAGATAATTTGGTTATAGGTTTGCTGGGTGACATGATAGGCGGTTATATCCACCCCGAACTCGAACAAACAAACAGTATGTCCCCAATGCGCGGTGTTAACTTTGTTAAGAGCCTGATTATTTCCGGGCTTAAGTATCTGCACGACCAGTTACCAAAGGTTAACAAAATTACCGTTATCGGAATATGCGGAAATCATTCAAGAACAACGAAGCGTATGCAGTTTAATAACGGTTTCGAGATGAGCTTCGAGTATTTTTTATACAAGGACATAGAGCAAACCTTAACTTTAATGGGATTAACAAAATTTGAGTTTATTATTCCCGAAAGTGAATTTGCATACCTCGATATATACGGTAGGAAAATTCTGATGTGCCACGGACATCAAGTTAAGAGCGCAGGGGGCGTGGGAGGTTTATTCCCACCAATGCTTAGATGGTTCGGAAAGCTAAATCAGACGGTTAAAGTAGATAAGGTTTTCCTGGGACATTTCCACCAGTCCATATATGCTAAAGAGTTTTGTGTAAATGGGTCTTTGAAGGGCTACGATGCCTTTGCAATGGGTCACGGGCTGGCATACGAAGAACCACAACAAACGTACGTTATTCTGAACGAGAAAAGAGGCTTTATTTTCTATTCACCTATTTTCGCGGACTGATATGCTGACGTATGAAAGAGCAAATGAACTTCTCCGCTACGAGCCAAGTAGTGGGAAGCTCTTTTGGAAAAAGAGAACCGCAAGGCGCGTCAAAGTTGGGGACAAAGCCGGGACACTTTGCAGAAATAGCGGCTACAGAATGGTATTTATAAACCGAAAGGGATATTTGGTACACCGAATAGCCATTTTGCTCGCAACGGGGGAATGTGACCCCAGCAGGGAGGTAGACCACATAGACCATGACAGGGGTAATAATCGCTTAGATAATCTCCGAATTGTAGACCGCATAAACAATATGCGAAACATGGGTTTAGTAAAGACGAACAAAACGGGCGTTATCGGTGTCAGCCTTAGATACACACGCAAGGGCGAATTAAGATATTCGGCTAATATAATGGTAAACTACAAAAGTATAAATTTAGGTATCTTTGACACCATCGAGGAAGCAGCCTCCGCGCGCGAGGAAGCAAACATAAAATATGGTTTCCACCCCAACCATGGTTTATAAAAGGTCTAAAGGCTACTAATTGTTAAATAAATGCGATTAGTAGCCTTTTTTCTTGTTTATTAAAAACATTGTCGTACCTTTGCCATTATAATAGTAATAACAGTTAAAACAAGTAATTATGCGAAATTTATTCATAGATTTTGAGACGTTCAGTGAAACGGACATAAAGACAGCGGGTAACTACAAGTACTGCGAAGACCCGAATTTTGAAATACTACTTTGTGGGTATATGTTTGATACAGACACTGAGGTATCAATATTAGACCTTTCTGTAACCAAAGATCTACAGGCGTTTCATGACTTGTTCCGCAGTGTGCTAATAGACACGGATGTAACGATTGTGGCACACAACGCTACGTTTGAGCGTATCTGTTTGCGTGAATATGGGTTTGACATAAGCCCTATGCGCTTCTTCTGCACAGCTAACATGTCTTTATATTGCGGCATGCCGCCTTCACTGGATGCCGTGTCAAAGATATTAGATTTGCAGGATAAGAAGTTAGGCACTGGAAAGAACCTAATACGTTATTTTTCTATGCCTTGCAAACCTACAAAAACAAACGGAGGCCGCACACGTAACCTGCCCGAGCACAACCCGGACGGATGGGAAGAATTTAAAGAGTACCTTAAATATGACGTACTGTCGGAAAGAGAAATTTTTAATAAACTATCCCGTTTTGAGTTTCCATTATTGGAGCAGCGCATATATGCGGCAGACCAGCGTATTAACGACTATGGAATTAAAGCCGATTTGCAGTTGGCCACAGCCGCCCAATCAATGGACGAGCAATATAAAGAGAGGTTAGCGACTTTGGCGCGCGATAAGTACGGTATAGATTCTTTGAAATCTATGCCACAACTAAAAAAGTTCATATACGACCGTACAGGCGTTATTGTAACCTCTCTCAATAAGGCTAACATAGACAACGTAATAAACGAAATACAGGCTTCTGAGACAGCAACAGACGAGGATAAACAGGCAGTATTGGAAGTTATAGACCTCCGCAAAGAGGTGGGTAAAACATCGAACGCCAAATATACTGCAATCCTTGCAAGTGCAGGACGAGGCAACCGAATAAGGGGTCTATTCCGTTATTACGGTGCAAACCGTACGGGGCGATGGGCCGGGCGCTTGGTTCAATTACAGAACCTACCGCAAAACCATATCGAAGACTTGGACGGGGCGCGAGACTTGGCAAAGATGCACGATCTGGATATGATGGAAGTTATATACGACAAGCCTACACATATACTTTCGCAGCTTATACGCACAACGTTTATCGCTCCTGAGGGGTTTACATTCTCTGTGGCGGACTTCTCGGCTATTGAGGCACGCGTTATTGCATGGGCGGCTGGTGAGGAATGGCGGCTGGATTTGTTCAAAGACCCGAAGGCTGATATATATTGCGCTTCTGCCAGTAAGATGTTCGGTGTTCCCGTTCATAAAGGGGACGAGCTGAGGCAACGCGGAAAAGTAGCTGAGTTAGCTTTGGGATATGGCGGGGGCGTTAATGCGCTGACTACCATGGATATTAAAAAAGCGTTAACAGAAGAAGAAAAACCTGAAATATTGTCAAAATGGCGCGAAGCTAACAAAAAAGTAGTATCTTTGTGGAAATCTTTAGAAAGCGCAGCTAAAAAGTGCATAGGAACAAGAAAGCCACAGACATTTGAAATAGATGAGAAGTCGAGCATCATTTTCAGAATGGAAAGCGGAGCCATGACTACTGAACTGCCTTCTGGACGGAAATTATTCTACCCTTCCGCTCGGTTAGGCCAGAGAACGATTAAGGGTGTAAACGGTGATTTCGATGTACAGGATATATCGTACTTCGGACAAGACCAAACAACGGGTAAATGGGTTAAGCTACATACCTATGGCGGTAAGTTAACCGAGAATATCATACAGGCTATTTCCCGAGACCTGTTAGCGAATGCAATATTCAAAGTGTTCGATCTGGGATACAATATAGTATTGCATGTTCATGATGAAATAGCTGCTGAGATACCTAAAGATGGAAGAGAGGAAATAGTATTGCAACAAATGATTGACGCTATGTGTACCGCCCCTGAATGGGCTGCAAACATTCCGTTAAGAGCCGCAGGATATATAACTGATTATTACAAAAAAGATTAAAAAGATGGAATTAAGAAAAATGGTTTTTAAAATTGCCACGGCTACTAGTGCCAAGTCCACAGCGTGGAAGAACAAATCTTTCGCGTGGGCACAGCTTGTAGAGAAGTTCACCAGTGCGAAGGTTACAGAGGAAACCTACAGGGAATTTATAAGCGCGAGCAAATCCGAACAGGGCAGCATTAAGGACGTCGGGGCCTTTATGGGCGGCGAGCTGTTCGGTAACCGACGTAACAAAAATAATGTAGGCGAGCGTTCGCTGCTAGCTTTAGACATAGACTTCGGGGACGCTGATTTTCCCGAAAGGTTCTACGGAGTTATCAATTGCGCTTGTATAATCCATGGCACCCACAAGCATAACCCACAGGCTAATGTTTACCGCTACCGTGTTATTCTGCCCCTGTCCGAGCCTGTAGACAGTGAACAATACGAAGCGATTTCCCGAAAGGTGGCCGAGCTTACAGGCATAGACCTGTACGACCGTACAACGTTCCAACCCGAACGCTGCATGTTTTACCCGTCTGTTTCCAGAGATGTATCTTTCGATTTCGTGGATTATTCGCAAATAAACGATGAGCCGCTAGACGTGCAAAAGTATCTAGGGTATTACGAGGACTGGCACGATACAACCGAGTGGGCATACCATAAGGACGAGAAGGGAGAAGCCCGTTCATTGGCGAAAGAACAGCAAGACCCCACACTGAAAGAAGGTATAGTAGGTGACTTTTGCCGTGCCTATTCCGTATCGGAAGCCATCGAAAAGTACCTATCGGACGTGTACGAACCCACAGATAAGCCCGACCGCTGGACATACACCGGGGGTTCTACTTCGGGCGGTATGCTTACCTTTGATGACATGTTCGCCTATTCTTATCACAACAATGACCCTATACAAGGAAACCATGTGTTCAATGCCTATGACCTTGTACGTGTGCACTTGTTTGGTAAGATGGATAAGGGCACAGACCGGAAGAAAAGCACCGAAGCTATGAATGAACTTGTTAACAAGGACGTGAAGGTAGCTGAACACCGTGCGTCACTGCTGGCAGTTAAAGCAGGCGAGGTAATAGATAGTTTTGACGAAGTACTGGAAATTGAACAGGCGCAGGATACTTTGCCTGAGAAATCTTATGCCGAAGCTATGGCCGGGCTTGAAACAGACAAGAGAGGCGCGTATATTCCGAGCGCTAAGAACCTGGGTCTTATATTCGAATCTGACCCGATCCTAAAGGGCCTGATAGCCCGTGACCTATTTAAAGAGAGACGGGTGGTAACGCGTGTTCCCGCTTGGAGACCGAAGGATAACACCACCGACTTTCAAGATGTGGATTACTCGGGTGTTCGCAAACATATCGAAGACCTGTACGGGATAGCGAGTAGTGCTAAGATAGATGATGCCATCGCCTTATCTGCCGAAGTTAACTCATTCCACCCCATACAGGACTATCTAACGAAATTGCAATGGGACGGTGTGCCCCGTGTAGATACTGCTCTTATCGATATAATGGGTGCAGAGGATAACATTTATACCCGTGAGGCATTCCGTATAATGCTGGTAGGCGCAGTTAAGCGCATATTCCAGAAGGGGTGTAAATTCGATAGTATGCTGGTGCTTCAATCTGACCAAGGGGCCGGGAAGAGTACATTCCTAAAGTCATTGGGGCGCGGGTGGTTTTCAGATAGCCTGTCAGCGATGGACGGGAAGAACGCATTCGAGCAATTGCAAGGCTCTTGGATATTAGAGGTAGCCGAACTGTCAGCTATGAAAAGATCAGAAATTGAAGCGGTGAAGAACTTCATAACGAAGACCGAAGACAGCTTCCGACCTGCGTATGGTAGAGTGACGAAGAATTTCCCGCGTCAGTGTGTTTTCTTTGGAACAACCAATAAGGACGAGTTCCTTAAAGATGCAACAGGCGGTCGCCGTTTTCTCCCCGTCAGGTGTCGGGCAAATAAAAACACCCACAAGATATTTGAGAAGGACTTCGGAATATACATAGACCAGTTATGGGCGGAAGCCGTACAGATGTATTTTGCAAAAACAAGTACGTTACTATCACCCGAAGCAGAAGTCATAGCGGAGAAAGGGAGAGAAGAACATTTCGAGACCGACCCCCGTACCGAGACTATCGCCCGATATTTGGATATGTATGTACCCGATGACTGGGAACGAATGAATCAGCTTGAACGTAGAATGTATTTTGAGAACTATGACCCCGATAGCGTAGACCCCGACAATACCGCCCTGAGGCAGCAAGATTATGTAAGCGCCCCTGCCATACTGATTGAAGCACTGGGGTTTGACATCGGTAAGGTACGTACACGTGACGCGTCAGAAATAAACGACATAATGAGCCGTGCCGAGGGCTGGGTGAGGTCACGCAGGAGATGCAAGGCACACGGCAATGTAAGAGGATATGCAAGAATAGTTAATGAATCTTTATCTAATGACCTAATTAGTTAACGACTTGTTAACAGAATAGCTAAAATAGGGTTTATTCTTAAAAGGTGTTAATGAAATATACAACCTATTAGAATAAACCCTATCTTTGTAATGTTGAAAGGAACTAAAGACCCCACCAGTTTACTAAAACGCAAAAAGCTGGTTGAAAGATTAAATTCGTAAGACGAGAAAATAAGCAAACGTATCTCGAAAGGGTTAAATGAAAGTTCGGTATCCGATTAAATGAAGCTATAAAGCTTGAATCTTTAGAAACCTTGCAACAAACAATTTAAAAATTAAAGATTATGACTGAGTATTACGTAAACGGAAAGCAAATTTCAAAGCAAAAAGCCGAGGAAATTAAAAAAGAAAATGCAAGATTGCAAAAGAGCACAGACCTAAACGACTGGTTAGGTATTCAATGGATCATAGAGATAAACGAATAATTAACAGCGAGGTAGCCTTCGGGCTGCAACAATAAATATAAAATTATGAGAACAAATGAGCTATTATTAAAGAATGGACTGAGTAGAGAAGAAAAGATTGCACATCTTAAGAAATTAGGACTGTGGAGAGAGTTCCAAATAGAATTAAAGGCCTTAGAAGGAGATTTTTTATACCCGATTACCTTACAACATGTACTTAGCTATAGAAATAACTGGTGGATGTTTATATCTGGTTCTTTAATATTCCGCAGAACTAAGAGGGGCTTCGAATTTTGGCACTATGTAGCCAAGAACGGCAAGAAACCATTAAATAAGTAATGTTATGAAATTTGAAAAAGTATTTTTATTCTTAAAAGGTGTTAATGAAATATACAACCTATTAGAATAAACCCTATCTTTGTAATGTCAAAAGGAAATAATAACAACTTAAAAACTAAAGATTATGAAATTTGAAAAAGTATTTTTATTTGCGTGTTGGCTATTCGTAGCCTATCTGATAATGGTAACAGTATCCTCATGTTCAGAATCGGACGAACAGTTGGAAGAGTTTTCGGTAAAAACTGATCGGTATATGTTCTCCTTCGTTCCTGAGATGCAGCCAATACAGGGTTCTTATGCCCTGTGGGTGAAAACGAACGGTAAGCAAACATGGTATCGTCTTGAAGGCATCGGTTTCGAACCGTGGGTAGAACAATCAGATGTAATGAACATGGGAGATGAAGGGTTTGCGCCTGTGTTCCGATACGGATATAACTTGCTTGTTATTGTATTCAAAGATGAAATAAGATTTTATAAAGGCGGAAACAATGAAAGTCTTTCGGAGTTTAATCCTACTTGGAAAGAGATTTTTAGAACAACAATGTTTAATTCAAAAATAAATTAAGATTATGAAAAGTGGAAATTTTGTAGAACTAGAATTTGTAGTTAAGGGCTTATCTCAGCATGAACTTATTAACGCGGACCATGTCAGTCGTATTCTTTTTGTGGACGGTAAGCCTTATATAGGTATGCTAGGCTCAACCTACACCCGTCAATTATCACAGGCGGCCTACGATAAGTTAGTTAATCATTTAAACATTTCAGAGTTATGATAAGAGTAATACGTGTTAGATATAAGACCAGTGTATGGTTTTCATACCCAGTAGATCAAAAGTTCAACAATGTGGAACTAGCTAGAGATTATTATAAAGATTATTATTCAGTAGAAAAAATACTTTTAGATTATGAAGAATGTTAGAGATTACAATGTAGGTAAGTCCGATTATTCAAAGCATGCTATCCAGCCGTGGGATATCTGGAAGGAATATAATCTTAACCCTTGGGACGCGGATATAGTGAAACGCGTGCTACGTACCAAAGAAGGGGAAGAACGGACGCTTGACTATGAAAGGATTATCCACATTTGCAAATATCGCATTGCGGAGCTTTCTAAAGAAGTTTTAAAGGAAACCAAGGTAGTTGCACCAGCCGAGGCAGAAAAGCCCGTAGAGGACGAAGAAGGCGACGATACAACGGTATTTTGCATGGACGAGACAATGAAGCCAGCAATGTCCTATATTGAGGGAGCGAAGTGGAACGGTAAGTACATAGGCTACTCGGTGTTCATAACTGGTAACGCCCCCTATATGTACTTGGGTGTCGACGCGGAGGGCCGCCACTCGTATGCAGATCTTTCGGGGTTAGAACAATGGTTTTACACCCCGGAAACGCACCTGCCTCCGAAAACGTTCAAGATAAAGTGTACCAGCTTTTTTGGCAATCACAGAAGCTCGCTAAAGATAGGGTACGAAGGCGAGAACTACGAGAAGCACGATTATATAATAACGTGTGACGGGCGGTTATTCCGCTACTTCGGTATGAAAGGGGGTAAGTTTTCATACCGTAGTATATCGGCAAAACGTGCTGACGGGACGTACCCCGAGTTCTTAAGCAATACTAAGCTAGAAAACAAAGCAATTCAATTTACGTTATGATAAGCAGGCAAGAATACGCGTACGGTATCGGAGACGAGATAGTATATAACGGAGAGGTTTTAAAGTATAGGGGTGATTATAACGGCCACCTCTATACCACTACAGTAGACCACGAAGCCGGGGAATTTGCCGGGACGGTGGTATTTGAAAACAAATTGAGAAATGAAGGATATAGTAAGTGAGAAGGTGTTGGAAAAAACTTTTTCCGAGCATCTCAACCGAACAAAGAAAGTGTGGGTAATAAAGTTATTATCCACCTTCATTAAAGGCTTGCCCGATAGAATGGTACTTTGCAAGGGTGGCTATGTCGGCTTTGCAGAGATAAAGACTACAGGCAAAAAGCCAACAAAGATACAGTCATACATTCATGATAAATTGAGAAGCTTTGGCTTTGAGGTTCTTATCATAGACGATATAGAAAGCCGGGACAATGCCATATCTTTCTTCTTAAAGAATGTTAAGGAAAGAAACAACGTAATGGGGAAACCATTAACTTTGTAGTGTAGAACTAAAAACAATAAACAATGGGAAAGAAAAGAAGTTTAAAAGAAGAAATTGAATACCGTTTAGGTATGTACTTTGGTATCAAATCGGGGGCGCTGTATGTCCGTGACGATAAGTTCGGTAACACCGAGGAAATTCTAAACCAGTTGCAACGCGATATTACCCGTGATGTTAATTTCCTCTCGCGTAAAACGCTGGGGTACGTATCGGATGAGCAGGACTTCAAAAGCATTTGCGTATTTTATAAAACAAAATTAATGGAGTAATAAGGCCATGGTAAACTATATAGATTTAAAGTTAAAGTTAAAGTGTATCGCAGGACACACCGAAATAGTAATCAACGGGCGGCGCATCAGGTGCGCTGCCGATTACGACCGAGTATTAGAACGTATAACCCCGGCAACCCTCTACGAGTTCAGCGCCCAGTTGGCAATGATAAAATCAATGTTATGTTAGAAAGAAAGCAAATGCATGATTACCAAAACAGGGCTGTAGCGCATATCATAGACCATGAATGCAGCGCGCTGTTTCTTTCATGTGGCATGGGCAAGACAGTCTCTACCCTAACAGCTATCAAGGACCTTTTGGACAATTGCATTATATCTAATTGCTTGGTAATTGCCCCGAAGAAGGTAACACAAGTTACATGGAGCGACGAAATTAAAGCTTGGGCGCACCTTAAGGACCTGACTATTTCCGTTATCGACGGTACCGTTAAGCAGCGCCGGGAAGCATACGAGAAGCAAGCAGACATATACGCGATTAGCCGTGATAACATTGTTTGGCTTGTAATGGAGTACGGAGGCATTAAACTCCCCTACGATATGGTTGTTATCGATGAACTAAGCAGTTTTAAGAACCACGCCTCAAAGCGTTTTAGAGCCCTTAGAAAGGTTCGTAAGTTCATACCGCGAGTAGTAGGCTTGACGGGTACACCGTCGCCAAACGGACTGATAGACCTATTCGCACAAATGTATTTGATAGACCAAGGGCAAAGGCTCGGCAAATCAATCACAGCGTACAGAGATAAGTTTTTCAGACCTGATAAGCGTAACGGTGATATAGTATTCAGTTATGCACTGAAAAGCCCGCAGGAAGAAACGGAGAAGCAAATAAGCGACCTAATAAGTGATATAACAATTTCCATGACAGCAGAGGACTATTTGAAGATGCCCGACCGCATTAACATATACGACCGTGTAGAGCTGTCCCCGAAAGTGCTGGCCCAGTATAGGGAGTTCGAGAGGGAGCAAGTATTGGAGCTTATCAACTCGGACGAGCCTATAAGTGCGGCAAGTGCGGCAGCGTTATCCAATAAACTACAGCAATTCGCAAACGGCGCGATATACGATGCCGACCGAAAGGTTATCGAGTTGCACGACGAGAAGCTGGAGAAACTCGAAGAGCTTGTAGAGGCCGCGAACGGCTCTCCCGTATTGGTTGCCTACTCGTACAAGCACGACCTCGACCGAATAGTGAAGAAGCTAAAGGCTTATAAGCCCGTCAAGCTGGAGAAGCCCGAGCAGATAGCCGAGTGGAACGACGGAAAGATTAAAGTGCTTGTAACGCACCCAGCGAGCTCAGGGCACGGGATCAACCTACAAAAAGGTGGGCATACGCTTATATGGTTCGGTAATACTTGGAGCTTGGAGTTATATATGCAGTTCAACGCGCGGTTGTATCGCCAAGGCCAAATGTACCCCGTAACCGTTCATCACATCTTAACCTCTGGAACGGTAGACGAGAAAATAATTAAGGCTCTGAGCGGTAAAAAAGAAACTCAGGACGGATTAATGAACAGTATTAAAGAATTAATGGAGAAATATAGAAATGGAAAATAAAGAGTTTGCAGAAAAGAATGCAGGGAAATATTTCCTGTACAAAGGAATGAAGGTTCGAGTAATTGGGTATTGCGCCTATGATAGTAGCTCTATAATAGTATCTCTACCTTGGGCGAGACGAGTCTTAGGGTGGCGTGCAGAGGAATGGGACGGTGACGATGTGTTTGTAGTACGGTCTAAGGCGCGCAGATATCGGTATGTCAATCAGTGGCAGTTGAGTGTATTATATGAAACTAAAAAGATTTGAAATTATGAATGGTATAAAGTTTGCAAAAGAGAACGCGGGGCAGTACTTCATGTATGGAGACGAGAAGGTACGCGTGGTAGGATACCGCAGGCGCGGGAGAGATACGTTTTTACTTGTGACGGGCATAGGTGGTTGGAAAATGAAATACACAGAGAACCAGCCAGACTATGTGTTCACCGCGAGGGTACAGGCAAGTAGAGTTTATTATGTGAAACTAAAAGATTTGAAATCATGAATGATATAATGTTTGCAAAAGCCCACACGGGAGAATATTTCCAATGGCTGGGGCGTAAAGTACGAGTAATTGGGTATGATGCAACGGGTAGCGGTGCTTCCGTAATAGTAGACAGCGAGGGCGGTTGGAGCGTTGATGCCGCTGATCCTACAGATGTGATTATGGCTGAAAGCCGCACAGGCAGGTGTGAATACGTATATTGGGAGGACCTGAAATGATTATAAGATTATTGTTGTGTGGATTAGTAACGGCTCTGTTCATTGGTGGTGTCGGATTAGTATTGTGGGAAGTGGCAAAGTATATGGCTAAAAATATTGGAGATGAGGATTAATTTTATAGACATAGCCGTATCAATGAATGTCCATGTCTTTATTATCTGGGAGTTTATCCGTAGGTTCGGGTATGAGAAGGAAGTAAAGAAGGACAAGTACGGGCGGGGCACGGTAACTGCCCGCGCATGCCGGAGATGGATTAACGAGCTGTACATTTACGTCAAGCAGCAAGATTTCACCTACAAGCAGGATATAAACAAGCGTCAATACTTGTTCCGTGATGAGAAGCGGTTGCTTGAAGAAAAGAAGAACGAGCAGGACGTATCCCGAATGTACATGATTGATAAGCAAAGGCGCATAGCACGAAGGACAACATACCGTGATGGCACATCTCAGATGTGGGTATGGAATACGGACGGGGGCGGGTGGTTGCTTGACAATGTGTAAGCAGTAAACGGACAGATCGTGCAAAAAGAAAGTGACCCTTACGAATAGGGTGTACCCTTAAAAAATGAAAGCAAAAGGGCTGATTCACATCTCAAAATGTCAGAATCGGCCCCTTGTTTATTTAATTTATTTGCGATTTTTTGATTAACAAATCTTAGTGTTCCAGTGTTCCACATTAACTATTGTTAATGGAACCACTAATGGATCACTTATCTCACTGTATTATAATATATTATATATAGTGTACCAGTGTTCCAGTAAAAAGGGCCTAATACTTTAAAATGGAAAAAGCATACCCAATTGCAATGTAGAGATAGCAATTATATATAGTATTCCTAATATAAGTGTTAGAAAAACGTGTTTTTGCTGGAACAGTGGAACACCCCACTTAACGGATTGATATGTAGGGGGTTAAGTGAACCACCTCAATGTTCCACCAAAAATACGCTCTGGAACACCTTGATTTTTTGGGGTTAAGTGCCTGTAAATCAGGGGACTCTGGTGTTCCCACTTGATTTTGTAAAATAAATATGAAATTACGGACTGTGCAGGGTTTGTTATTCAGGGTCAGGGTATGTACTTTTGTGTCTCTCACACGAGAGATGGTAGACCGCGCGCACATAGTAGTGTCGTAGTGTACTACCTAACTAATACACCTAAAAACTAAAAAGCATGGCTGGAAAAGCAAAGAAAGAAAAGGCCCCCGATACCAAGAAAGGAATAGTGAAAGGGCAGGCTACCGGGGCAGCCCCTGAGCCCAAAACGGATATGGCAGGCTGCAAGCAACTGTATGAAGTATTGCAGGTGCGCGGAGTTAGAGGCGCACAGTTGAACTCCATCGACGAGTGCATAAACTACGTAGCGGAGTATATGAACTTCTGCGAGATGAACCCGTTCATCACCTATGAGATATTAAAAGGTGGGGCTTCGGCTGGCACAAAGGTTCCTGTAGAAAAGAAACGCGCGCCATCGGTTGGCGGCTTCTGCCTGTTCATCGGGTGGAGTATTAAAGATTTTCAGAAGAACCTAGAACGGCTTGAAAAGCTGGCAGACGAGAACAAAGAGGCGGAAACACTGCTACTCGGTTACTGCCTCATCAAAGAGCTAATCACAACAGAGATGGACGAAAGCGCGCTTGCGGGTATGGTAGACGCTAACTATATGGCTAAACTACGTGGTTTGCGTGACCTTAAGGACGTAACGAGCAACGGCAAGGAAGCAGGCACAAAAGCGATGCAGGTTAACGTACTTAGTGAAGACGCGGTGAAGAACCTACAGAAGCTCGGTGGAATCTAATAACTCGCACAGAGGCAACGGGCACAAGGGTAATCACTATCTTTGTGCCTTAACTAATTAGCTTATGAACGTAACACATACATTTGAGAAACTATTAGCCGCATTCACTGACCCACGTATAAGGGGTGTGGCAAGTAAGGGAGGAACTCGTTCAGGAAAGACTTGGGGAGTTCTTCAACTGTTGCACCTATTAGCATTGAACAACCCTTCCCCGCTCGTAATATCCTGTGTGGCCGCTACGCTGCCCATGGTTAAACGCGGTATGGTACGTGACTTCCGTCTAATGCTTGCCAACGAGGGGCAATGGGACGAGAATGCTTACAACAAGTCTGAGGGGTGCTACCAATATAGTAATGGAACTATCATTGAGTTCTTTGGTGTGGATAATGCCTCTAAAGTTCATGGGTCGGCCCGTGATATACTGTTTGTCAACGAGGCACAGGGCATTCCCCGTGAAATCTTTAGGCAGCTCGATATCCGTACACGTAAGAAGGTTATCATAGACTTTAACCCCGTACGCAAGTTCTGGGGCGAGACAGAGTTCGTAGGTGACCGATACGTTACCGTGCACTCGACGTATAAGGATAACCCGTACCTCAGCAAGGAACAGGTGGGGGCTATAGAGAAGAACATGAACGATGCAAACTGGTGGCGCGTCTACGGTGAAGGTCTGACTGGCGGGGTAGAAGGAAATGTTTACCCCGAGTATGAAGTCATAGAGGATATGCCGGAGACGTTCACAGGTAGGTGCTTAGGGCTTGACTTCGGTTTCGTAAATGACCCGACCGCGATAGTGGACATTCGTTTCCAAGGTTGGGACCTATACGTAGACCTGCTTTGTTATGAGACGGGACTACTTAACGCCAATATTGCGGACTACCTTACCTCTAACATGCTTCACAGATTGATAACGGTGTGTGACAATGCCGAACAGAAGTCAATCGTGGAACTACAGCAAAGGCGAATCAAAGCGATTCCCTGTGTTAAGGGCCGTGGCTCTGTGGCAGGTGGTATCGCACAGGTCAAGCAATTCAAGTTGCACGTTACCAAACGGTCGGTTAAACTACTGGACGAGCTGGATAATTACAAATGGATCAAAGACGAGGCGACCGATACATATACGAACGAAGCCATAGACGCTTGGAATCATGCGTTGGACGCTATGAGATATGGAGTTGATTACTTAATAAGAAAATATAGACCCAAATAACCATGAAGAAATTTTTTAGAAATTTAGGGTTCAGGTTCTCAATGTTAAAGAACCGAACCGCGCTACTACGTATTTGCAACCTACCGCCCGAGGGGGTTGCAACTCTCACACGTGATGAAGAAAAGTTGCTGAGGGGAGTTATTCAGTATCTAAAACCGTCACAAGTTGCCACTCGTAACGGTAAAGCAGTGTACCGCCTAAAGAGCATTGAAGAGATAGGCCTGTGGGCTATTTTAGAGACTCGTAGAGCCGAAGATCCCATCAGACGTATAGAAGCATGGACGGACGATAACTATTCGCCTACGACGCTATTAGACGCTGCAAAGCTTGATAGATATATAATCGAGCAACTCGAGTATGCTGACAATCTGGAACAGATCATTTTCCAGAATATGCGTAACTCGGGCGAAAGCGCGTTGACAGGAGATGAGAACATCAGGCAGGCTAAAAATCTATTGGGACTGGTTCAGGTTACGGCCGAGCTTTTCCACTGTAGCTTTGAAGATGCAAAGAAGATGAACTACTCCGACGCCATGCTCGCCATTGCCAAGCGTAATGACGAGATAGAGAAAGAGAAGAAGGAACTTAAAAAGCAGCAATCTAAAAACCGTTAACCATGACATTTGAAACAATTCTTAATACAGCAAGCGCAAGAGCAGCCCAACTGGGTAAGGTTCTTGTATTCGGTGATACGGCCGTTCAGAATGTGGCGGCTAATGATATCAGCGATGACTTCTTTACGCTGGACGTTACATCAGGCTCTTACTTGGATACCAACGTACCGAACAGCCAAAACTACACTGTAGTCATTCGCTGTATGGGTACTTCTGCCTATATGCGTGATGATGCAACAGAGATCGCCACACTGGTACGTACCGACATGCTTTTACAGCAGATGGTAGGCGCGTTCGTATGTGGCTACGAGATCGGCAGTATACGTATCGGTAAAGTACAGAACGAGTACGATAGCATTAAATCGGGCTGGGAAGCAACGTTCGATGTTTACAAGGCAACAGCGTAAACTTATCCGCGTTTGGACTGGTGCGCTTAAGTTACTACATTTGCACTTAACTAAAAAGCTAAAAAACATGAAAATAATCAGAAACAAGTACATACCATTTAAGGGATTTAGGGCTATCAACCTGTTCGGTGTCCTGTTCGTACGCGGCAACGCGGAAATAACCGAGCAAGTTATTCGCCACGAGACTATACACACCAAGCAGATGCAAGAGATGCTATACATATTCTTCTATCTGTGGTATGGCATTGAATACGTGTACCGCATGTTTTGGTATGCATGGAAAAAGAACAAGTCAAAAGCCAAGTCTCCGTATCACGCACTGTCATTCGAACGCGAGGCCTACGCAAACGAGACAAAAGTAGGATATCCTTCATACAGAAAGTTTTGGAACTGGACTAAATACTTTTAAGCATGGATAGCGAAGTTACTAAAATAGTTAAGGGAGTCCGTGACGAAATAGTAGCTAACTACTATAAGATGAAACTTAACGCCTCGGGTGAGTTCGCGGAAAAGACACAGGTAGTCGAGGACGGAAAGAGCATAAAAATAGTTGCCCCGTCCTACGTCTACCAAATGGAGGACGGACGACGGGCAGGCACTATGCCTCCCGTGTCTGTTATCCGCAAATGGATACGCGACAAGAACGCCAACGCAGGTACGGACATACCAGAGGAAGCCGCATGGGCTATTGCCTACGCCATCAAACGGGACGGTATTAGAGTTCCCAACCCACACAATGCAGGCAGAGTAGTCAGTGGCATACTAAACCCTGCACTTATACAGCGTATAACCTTGGATATCAACAAGATAGTTACCGCTAAGGTATTAACCATTTTAACCAAATAACAATGAATGTAAGAAACTTAATAACTAATGTAGTATCCACGGGAAACGGTGTTTTAGATATCGGGTCTATCGGATTAGGCCTGTACCGCCCGATCAGGTTGGAAGGCGTTTCCGCAGTTACTTCTATTCGGTTAATATACTACCGTGGCGGATCATCAACGGGCGTGTTTGGTACAGTAGTACCATACGAAAATTCTGTTATAGATATATCGGCTATGGCATCGGCAGTTCCTACCATTATGGAATCGACTAAAAACATATCGAGCGGTGCAAATATATGGGACTACATCACCCTTTTGTATGACGAAGGGGGCACAGCGTACCGTATGCAACTTCGAGTTATAAATGCGGCAGCAGCTAACGCCAAGTTTGCAACCAACGCGTTTACAGGAAACCTTACCGACTATGCAAGCGGGTACTTTAATAGCTTGGACTTCGCATTGTCTTTTAATTCACCATTGACGGGTAAGCCGTTCAATAACAAGATAGTGTACGGGCAGACAGCAAACAGCCAATCAGTAGCATCAATGCCTATCGGCGGCGGCACGTCTACTACATTGCCGAACGGGTTTTCACGTAACATTGCTAACCCGTCCAGCGTTCAGATAACTAATACACAAGGTTCTATTTTGGGGTACGTACGATATGCCCGTAAATACCCGTATTGTAGTGACCGAAACAAACGCGTTACGCTTAAGTGGTTGAACTCGTACGGACTATACGATAGTATGCATTTCGATAAGTACAGGATACAGCCGACATACATTATAAACTCGTCTGGGGGCAACCGTGTTACTTCATACGAGGTCACCGTGGGCACCGTTGTAACAGAAGATAATGAACGTTGCTTGTACTGGTTATCCCGATCACCTGATGTACAGGGGGTATTTCCTATAGCCACAGATCAATGGGCACGCGTTACCATAATGAACCCGAATGCGTTTAATGCGCAAGGCGGTGCAATGGGGCGGGCTGTGAACTATAAATGCAAATTTGAAATTATAGAACCCTAACAAAATGGATGTAAATATCAGAATAAACGGTGTATTGCTTGAGGGTGTTTCGGCTGGGTCTGTTAAACTAAACATTAACAACCCCGACCCGTTCACTTTCTCCGATCCTACTGTGAGTTACACAGCAAGTATAGAAGTACCACGGTCGGACATAAACGACCGTGTGTTTCGTGCCGATCGTTTCCCATGGCTGTTTGATCGGACAGCCCCATATATAGCGGATCTTGACTTCGGAGGCCTTATCGCGCCTCAGGGGTCAGGTCTTTTTAGGGCACAGGTTGCAGTGAACAATGATAGTTATACGGTTACCTTGGTTGAGTCTCTTACAAAGTTATCGAGTATTCAGGCACCCGTTAAAGCAAATCCCTATGATGCCGCGTCCCCTGCATACTGGGTTAACTCATACGATGGCGCTTTGGGTTATGCCTATAACGGAAATCTGAGCCGCCCGCCTGTGTTCAACTTTGGGTCAGTATTCGTATACCCCGCGTATTTCGCTGACACTAAAACGGTGCTTGCCTCTGATACCGTAGGAACACGAAGTCAAATAGTTTATCGTACAGGACATGACTATTTATTAGGATCGAGATACCCGACTACGCACATGATAGCCTTAGATAATACGGCTGCATGTTATTTGCAATATATGACAGGGACTACATTAACATTGAAATTCACCGCTGATTCGTTTATATGGTTGCCCGCCCAGTCGCCTGTTACCGTGTATCTTGGATCTAACAGGTCTACGGGGCTAATCCCGCTTACCAGATCAGGATTAGTTGTGAACGGTAACTACAAATATTCAGTCGGAACAGGTGCTACCTTGGTCGTGCAGCCTGTAGAAACTGATTCTACGCTGTTTAGGATACACAATTCTAACAGTACGTCCGGCACACAGTTAACGCCTGCTACGAACATTCCGACGGGAGAGGGTTACTATTTCGGTTTTGAGATAACTTCGGTAGGTCAGCTGTCATATCAAAGGGCGATAGCCCCCGATACAGGTTTTGCTAAGGCGTTCGATCTTGTTCAGGCATACTGCAAAGCATTTTGCTGGACCTATAGCTTTAGCTCAAGCCCGTTTAATATTACGCTTAAGCCGTTTGTTAACAAGTCCACCATTTCGATATATAGGCAGGACTGGACGGGCAAGATAAACATGCCAACGGTTAAGATATCGGAAACAGCAGGGATAGCGAGAACGTTCACCGCTACGGCAGGTGATGCAGTAGCAACCGTTTCGGGTTCACCGCGCGCTTTGCAGTCGGTAGCATCAGGGGCGGAGAGCTCGTTACCCGTTTCGTTCGGGGCAAGACCGTATGCTACAATGGTCCATTATACAGCAGGCGTTGCATATCCTAATACATTCTTTACGAGTGCTACAGGATATCGCAAACAGGTAGGCGATCACTATGCGAGGTTCTCAAAGGGCTGGCAAGTATCAGCCAAAATGAATCTATCGTACTTCGATATCCTTAACATGATACCCGATGCCTTATATTATATTGATGAACTGGGTAGCTGGTTTTATTTGAGAAGTATCCAAAGTTGGAACGCTGGCGATTCAACAGCAAACGTTACGCTGATCGCAGCAAATTACTAATAACTATTTAATTATGGCTGAACAAGTTACATTATTAGACCTGTCTTTTGATACCTCGGGTGCGCTTGACGGGCTGGACTCCCTCATAGAGAAATCTTTAGAGCTTGCCGCTACAAAGAAGCAGTTGAACGCCGCATTGAAAGATGAACAAACGCAGGTAAACGCTGCGGGAAAGGCATTTAAGGCAGGTGCAATATCTCAAGAGGAATATAGAAAGGTTATTTCGAACTCGACAAAAGCGCAGACCGAATTAACTAAACAGATGATAGACGTAAACAAGTCTATATCAGATAATAACGCGGAAATTAAAGTAAACACTACCCTTTTGACGAGTCAGGAGAGTAGTGTTAACGCCTTGCGTGCTCAACTTGCAAAGAACACCAAGGAGCTAAACTCCATGAGTGCAGCTACGCGAAACAATACGGACGAAGGCAAAGCACTTGCAGCCGAAACAAAGGAAATCTCTGACAAGCTTAAGGAGATGGAAAAGGCGGTAGGTGATAATAGGCGTAACGTTGGTAACTATGCGGAAAGCGTACAGGAGGCACTATCGAACACCAAGGGTCTATCAGGCGCTACAGGTACTTTAGCGTCAAGCATGACAGGCGCGGTAGGTTCGGTTAAGGCGTTTACTACTGCTTTGATGGCTAATCCTATTGTAGCTATTGTTGGTATCATACTAACGCTTATATCAACGGTTGAAAAGCTGATGAAACGCAACACTGAGATGGCCACAAACCTGAAAGCCGCGTTTGCCCCGTTCGGGGTTATTTTTTCTCGAATACTGGACGGCATCACAAACCTTCTGAACGGTGTCGCTAAAGCTATCGATTGGGTTTCTACAAAGGTCGTTTCACTGCTTAACAGTATCGGGCTTATATCGGACGAAACAGCGAAAGCCGCGAACGCGGCAAAGGAATTAACCCGGGCTGAACAAGCTATATTTGAATCGGAAACCGATGCGCTTGTTACCCTATCTGCAATGTCTCGTGAACTTGCCAATCAGAAATCATTGTTAGCCGATCAGACTAAATCTATCAAAGAAAGGAACGCAGCCGCTAACCAAGGTTTATCCACTCTTAAGCAGATGGAAAATATAGAGGTCGGCATACTGAAACAGAAGTACGAGCAAATCAAAGCACAGAACGAGTTGAGTTATACAAGTGCCGAAGATAGGCGCAAGGAGATGGAAGCCCTTGCAGCGTTGCAATCTAAACAAGCGGAATACACTGAGAAACAAAAAGAGCTTATATCGCAAGCAAGCTCCCTGCAATTGCAGGAGACCGCTAAAAACTCAGCCGCTGCATCAGCAGCCGAACAGGCAAAGGCACAAGCGGCTATCAAAGCTACGGAGCAAGCCGAGAGGCGGAAACGAGAGTTGCAGCAAGAAACTATCAAACAGATGGAGATAGCTTTAACGACACTTGATCTTTCCATTAAGGAACGCGAGTTGAACAACGATACGAATGCTACCAAGTTGGCCAACCAGCAGGAACTTGCTGATAAGAGCTTAGAGATTGAACGTTATCGCTTGGAACAAGGCTTGATAAGCCAGCAGGAATACGCCAACAAGGAAACAGCTCTAAAGTTGGAAACCGTGAAATTGCAGCAGAAGGCAGTGGAGGAACAAGAGGCTTTAGATAAGGAACGTCGAGCCATGGACGAGGCCAATCGCAAAGAACTGGAGATGTCAGAGATAACGAGTCAGTACGATCTGAGACAGGCACGGTTGGACGAGCAATATGCACAGGAGATGGCCGCAGCCGAAAGAATAGGCGCGGATACTACATTGGTGCAGCAGAAGTACGAGAAGGCAAAGGAAGACCTGACTAAAGCCCGTGTTAACGCTGAGTTGACTATGTCGGCAGGGTTGGCAGGTCAGTTGTCCTCTTTACTCGGTGAGGAAAGCGAGGCTGGAAAGGCATTCGGTGTCGTGCAGGCAACAATCAACACGTATCTCGGGGCTACTAAAGCATTGGCACAAGGCGGTATCCTTGGTATCGCACAGGCAGCTATCGTTATCGCTTTCGGTATGAAACAGGTAATGTCTATCGCCAAACAGAAAGACCCCGACACGAAGATAAATACTAGTGTCAAGAAGTATGCGAAAGGCGGTCAGATCGTCGGAAAGTCTCATGCACAGGGTGGTGTTACGTTCCGGGGCGATAACGGGCAGGTATTTGAAGCGGAAGGTGGCGAGAACGTCTATATCTTGAAGAAGTCAGCGAGCGCTGAGATAAGCGCCCTATCTGCTTTGAACGAGGCACACGGAGGCAACTCATTTGGCACTTCGGGTCTTTACAAATTTGCTGATGGGGGTATGGTGGCAAACATTTCGGAAGCTAACAGAATGTCGAGACAGATGGATAATATACGCCTATCGAATGAAAGCATAAACCAATTGGCAGGCGTGGTTATCGAAGCGGTTGCAAGCATGCCTAATCCTGTAGTATCCGTTCAGGATATCAATAGTGAGCAATATGACGTTGCTGTAGTGCAGAATTTAGCAAGATATTAAGTCAAATAAACTCATGCAAAGATGGAAGATATCGCTTATCTGTCTATCTTTGCATGAGTTACAACAAACCAATAATATGAAATTTGAAAAACTAAAAATTATCCAAGCTGGGCTAACCGCCAATTTCAGCGAACTGGACGGCACGATGTACCCGTTATCCATAACAGAAGATGCCGTTATGAGTGTTGTAACTTTGGGCAACCTCAAGCCAATCCATTGCAGGCGTACTCATAACGGGGCAGACATGCTGGACGGGTATTTAGGTAAGTTTACTAACTTCGTTTATGAAAATGGCGCGGCCTATGCAGATTTGGAGATGTCACCATCTCTTGAAAATGCTTATCCGAGCGAAGCGAAGTTTATCGCTACTATGATTTTAAAGGAACCCGACATGCTGGGCGTATCTGTTGTTGGGGCTAACGATCAGACTTTAAACGGTGATGTTTTGGATGTCACTCAGTTCATAGAATTATATTCCTGTGACCTTGTAGGGCTACCCGCAGCAACGACAAGTTTATTTAATAACAATCAAAACGAAAAGAAAATGAACAAATTTTTCAGTGCATTCGCTTCTATGCTAAAAAAGAGCAGCTTCGCTACGGAGACAGTAGAGACCGTAGCGGGGGACAAAATTACAATCGAAGCCGAAGGTGAAGCCATGGCTATCGGTGATAAGGTATTTGATGCAGATGGTAACGAGCATCCCGATGGCGAGGTTCGCATTAAGGTAGGCGAAGCCATTCTCGTATTGCGTATTGAAAACGGTCGCATCGCAGAAGTTAAACCTTCCGAAGATCCGCGCGACGAGCAGGAAGACGAAATCAGAGACGAAAGAGAAACCGCAAGCGTTCCCGAAGAATTTGCAAACCGCATGGCAGCTTTGGAAGCCTCGGTTACTGCTCTTACTACTTCGCTGGAATCTATGACAGCCCAGTTCTCACGTGCTACAGGTAAACCGAGCGTTCCCAGTGCTGGCATTCCGAAGGATACCAAGAAAACGACCTTAAGCAAATCCGCAGTTTCCGAAGCTGCTAAAAGATTTTATAACAAATAAACAAAAAAGACTATGGCATTTACATTTACTGACCTTAATAAACTAAATCTTAACAGCCTTAACGATGTGATCTCGTTGACCGTCGGCTTGGCTGGTGAAATCTCGAGAGGTATTACCGTACTGAACGGTATCGCAAACAACACTCCTGTTGTGTCTCTTACTGCAGCGGACAAAGCGCTGAAAAAATCCGCGGGTTGTGGTGGGACAAACTTCTACGACTCGATCAGCGACAAGGTTAAGTATTACACCATGGCGCCTATCGAGTTGCCGATCGAAATCTGCTTGCAAAACTTGTGGGGCAAGATGGTAGCGCGCGGAATCAATCTCGACGACAATTTCTCCGAAACAGAATTGGCGGGATTCATTCAGGCGGAAGTTCTGAAAGTGCTGGAAGCGGACCTGTTGCGTTTGGCTTGGCTGGATGGCGACGTTACAAGCTCGGCCACAGGATACGGCATCTTTACTAACGGTGGTATCATCAAGCAGTATAAAGACTCCACAATGACCGAAGGCGCGTTGACTCTTACCACCGAAGGCGTTCTTACAGCCCTTCGCGCTTGCGTTGACGGCCAGCGCCCGGACACTTTAGATCGCTCGGAGTTCTTCGTATCATCCAACGTCATGCGACTGTACAAAAACCTGTTGGAAGACAAAGGCAACAGCGCGGCACAAAGTTTCTTGGTTGACGGAAGGCCTGAGTATTTCTTTGAAGGGTACAGGGTTACAGATTTGCGCCACGTGTCTAACGCCGCTTTGGCAGATGGCGAGGATACGGCGTTTATTGCTTTCACTCCGAAAGACAATATTCAGCTCGCATTGGAAAGCGCGGAAACGGTTATCGCACCGTTCATTCAGGACGCTAAGAGCCGTAACTACTACTCACAGACTTTGTTTGCTGCTGACGCAATGCTGGTAGCGCCCGAGAAAATGCAGTTGTGGTTGACCGTAAGACCTTCTACGGGCGGATAAAAAATAACTAAAGGGTTTGGGAGTAAAAAACCGAACCCTTCTCATTTTAAAACAAATGATATGGGAAAAACTTGTTTATCAAAACTACAGGGAAGTATCCTTACTAACTGTACGATACCCACACATGGCATAAAAAACATATATTTGATACACGTCCAGGACGCGACATTAACCTTTGCGTCTGATGGTGCGATAAGAACGATTACCTTTGCAACAGGTACAGGATGTTACAAAGTGGAAGGGTATAAACAAAATATCCAAGTAACTACGGCTATCAGAACTATGGACGCCTCCAATAAGATGGATATATCCGTCATGTTTAAAGTCCCATCTAAGCTGGTGGGTGCAAGCATGCGATTACTGACTGGACGTTTTTATGTTATGATAGAGTCTAACGATATGTACTATTACTTCGCTGGCTCTATTTCTCCATTAGAATGTTCCGGCTACGACCTAGACCTAAATACTAACGGACAGTTAGCAACTGTTACTTTAACTGCACCAGACGGATCGGCAGGAAATTACTTGCAGAATATAGAGACTGCGGCAGTGAATACAATTTTAACAAATACATCAATTTAATTATGGCATGTATATCAAAATTAGCAGGCGGTTTCGAGTATGATTGCGATACTGGCGCAACGGGAATAGAAAGTGCGTTTATAATTAACAAAGAAGATATAAAGTCTTTCACATTTGGCTCCTCCGCGTTAGTTGCCACAATAGTTTCAAGTGTTACACTAAAACCTGGTGCAACGGCTTTTAAGATCGACACTCCGAAGCGGACGCTAGTGGTTACAGAAAGTCTAAAAACCAATGAGGGCGCGCCCAATGCTTTATCTTTTTCGGCTTCTCTCACTATAACCGCAGCGAACAACTATATACTCAGAACGAGTGTTTTACGGGCTATGCCGAACGGATCGTTCGTACTCTTTACAAAAGAAGCAAACATATTCCGTGTTTATGGGCTATACTATGGGCTATCCGCAACGGCATACGACCGTACAACCCATGATAACGGGGCTTGGATAACCGTAAATATGGAAACGCCCGAACAGTTTATAGGGGAAGACAGTTTACAATTAGAACCGTCTGTGTACACCGCTATGTACGCTGCAGCAGTTTATTAATAAAAAGAAAGGAGAAAAATGATATGGCATGTTTAACAACGATAGGTGCGGATAGAAATTTATCTTGTGGGGCACCACCCGCAGCCGAGTTAGGTAGACCCATGGGTGCAAAGCTGATAAGTGCATCCCTTATACAAAGCTTTACAGTCCCCGCGGGTGTACCAGAGGCAAAGATTACGATGGTAACAGGTGGTCAAGCATTTCTATTAGAAGCTGCTAACAATGCGTTGGTAGTAAATATAGCTATGAAAGGCGGCGAGGTGTACCCCCAACAGCATGATGTTTCAATAGAGGTAACCCTATATAATCATCGGAACGCTAACGATGCGTCTGGGCGTGCGTATACTGGAGGGATGAATGGCCAATACGTTATCGCGGTAGACCACGGTAACGGTGTTTACAAGGTTTACGGGCTAGGTGCTCCTTTAGAGGTTTTATCCGTAGAAGGGTCAAGTACAGGAAATGGCTTTGTTCGTACAACCTTTGGCGTAGAAGACTGGCAAGTAGGTACAACTATTTACAACCTTACTAAAGCAGATTATGACGCTTTATCTGTTCCGGTACCTGCGGGGGGGGTGACCCCGTAACCCCATAAATCTATTAGGGTAGTCAACAACTTAAAAATTTTAATTAATGGCAAAAGCAAAAACTATGAGTGCACAGGCAGACAATGGGCTGCCCGTCACCGATACTAATAAAGAAGTACCTGTATTGAATACTTTGCAGGAAAAAGTAGAGGCGTATTTCAAATATACGGGCTTAAAACTGGACTACAATTGTCACATGGACATGGAGTTTGTAGAACTTTGGTATCAAACTAAATATCTGACTGGCAAGGTGTACAAATGGGCTATGAAGCCGGGCGCACGTATTGTTCATTACGGAGATGGTGTTATCTACAAGGCAGCTAACATGACCGATGAAATAGCAGAACGGTTAATGACCGAAAACTCTGAATATGCTCAATGTTTCGTTAATATAACAGAAGGGAAATAATATGATTGGTTACAAACGTTTTTCACTCATAGTCGAGAAAGCATTACGGCTATCGGCTAACACAGGGGATAAGATTATCAACTACGGAGACGGTAACTTATACCCGCAAGAAATTGCAGAACTCATTTATGCCTCGAAAACTGCAAGTGCCGCCGTAGAGAAAATGACGGAAAACATTATCTGTGAAGGCTTTGCGGACGATGTTTTCGCCTCTATCACGAACGGAAACGGTTGTAACATGAATGACATTCTCGAAGGGACTGCAAATGATGTTGCACGGTTTAAGGGCTGGGCTTGGATAGTACAATACGGAATTACACCAGCAGGCTACAGACCCGTCAACATCTATAACGTCCCCTTTGAATATGTTAGGGCAGAGATGAGCGATAATTATTTGAAAGACCCTACTATTAAGAAATGGAGAGTGTTTAACAACTGGGATAGAGCGAGCGTTAAGGCTACAAGTTCTGCCCAGAACTCAACGGTTTATCCTACCTACAACCCTGACACATTCGCTGCTGAGGTGGAAGACGTAGGGGGAATAGAGAACCACAAGGGGCAACTGTTGTACGTCAACCTCGGTACTACTCGCCCGTATCCTCTGAGCACATTCCATGCCGTTAGAAACGAAATGGGGGCCGAGGATAAGAACGGAAGGTATGTTAACCGTACTCTTGGCAGAGGTTTCCACATGTGTTCTATTGTATCGCACGGTGATTTCGAAACTGAGCAGGCACAGAACGAATTTAGGGATACTTTGTCCGAGATGATGGGTAGCGAGAACGCAGGGTCAGTACTTACTGTAAGAGATGAAAACGTAGCTACGGATAAGCCGTTTATTAAGGTAGACCAATTAGGCAGCCCGATAGATAAAGATTTGTACAGAGCCTACGTAGAGCCTTTGCGCAAAGACATTGCCATAGCTGCCTACAATATACCGTTACCGCTCATTGACAGCTCTCTTATGACGTTTTCCAACGCTTCGGGCGAAGTCATTAAAGAGTTGCAGAAGGTTTACCGTAACAGCTTGGCAAAGGTAAGAGACCGCATTTCACGTGAGTTATACCAAATTTTTGGGTTAGAACCTGAATTAACTAAAATAAAAAACAAATTAGAAGAAGATGGAAGACCTGAAATCATACCCGATTCCGAAGTTCCGACAATTATTTGAGATAGCGTTAGACGTTAAGGATAATAAGATTGAAAAGGCTTTCTTTGAAGCCGATTTGCTCGACATACTCCCACAAGTAGGGAGTATGTACGCTGCCATTCCCAATGAATACAAGAATGACGGGGTTAACTTCGCAGGTGCGGAGAAAGTAATATGCTACTATGCCTTTGCAAGGTATTTGCAAATAGCAGATCAGAGCAGCACTACCACAGGAATGAAGATTCAGACCTACGGTGGCTCTGTCGTAGTTCCTGATACAGGCAAGGTTAAACGGGTTGAGGCTGAACGGAGCAAGGCAGACCTATTTTTAGAGCCACTGGTGTGCAAGATGCGTGCCGATGGTTTCATAGAAAGATGTGTAGTACAGAATACCCGCATCGGGCTTATCAAATGATAGAACACATTGAAGCTTACTTCCGAATGTTTTTTGCTGTCACCGTTCTGACAGTTGTTTCGGACGTTAAGGATTTTATTTTCTTGGTAGTCATAGTGACTATACTAAACTGGCTGGCGGGATATATGGCGGACAAGAAGGTAGGGAAAGGATACGAGCATAAGAAGACAATGCAGGCGGTTAAGGAACTGTTCCTAACGAATGCCATACTTTTCTTTGTAGCCCTCACGTGCAACCTGCTAGAGCCAGATATAAACTATACAGCTATAGTTAAGGTTTTAACAGGCATATTCCTTATTATATACGCTCGCAACATAACCAAGAATTTACGTATTATTCAGCCGTCTAATGAGTTTATAAAGATACTTAACAGTATCGCGAATAGCAAATATTTCCAGTTGAAGAAGAAGATTAAAGACGGTGATTTTGAAATACCAAAAGAAAGGAAAGAAAATGGCGAAATCAATTAAATTAGTCCCCTTTATCCTGCAATGGGAAGGGGGATTCGTTAACGACCCTGCCGATCTTGGTGGGGCTACGAACAAGGGTGTTACGATAGGTACTTTTAAGGAACATAGAAAACGTAAGGGGCTGCCTTCCCCAACCGTAGACGACCTCAAAAGCATATCTGAAATTGAATGGCATGACATTTTCAAGTCGTTATACTGGGATAGGTGGAAGGCTGATTACATTCTCAACCAATCAGTGGCAAATATCCTCGTAGATTGGGTCTGGGCTTCTGGTGTACACGGGATTAAGAGACCTCAGAAGATTTTGGGCGTTGTTGCTGACGGGCTTGTAGGTAAGAAGACCCTAGATGCCTTGAACGCAGCAGACCCCAAGAAACTATTTGATGCCATTAAGGCAGACCGTTTGAAATTCGTGGACGAGATATGCAGGGCACGCCCAGCGAATGAGAGATTCAGAAAGGGATGGACTAATCGTATTAATTCGATCAAGTATGAATAAACTTCAAAAAACTATTTTCGTAGCTGTAGTGCTGGCTTTAGTGGCGGGGTTCATTTCCCGTCTGATTAGCACCGTGAAGAAACAGAAAGAGCAGATAGAGATGCTTGACAGGAACGTTTCAGCCCTTACGTCCTCGGAGAAAGAGTATGTAACCAAGTTGGGTGACGCTGCTGTTAAGCGTAAAGCTATTGAAGCCTCTCACAAAGACTTGAAAAATATAAATGAAGGTCTGTATAAGGATATTAAAGCCCTTGAAATAAGGCTTAAGAACGCTCTATCGGCAACTCGGATAGTCACCAAAACAGAGATTAGAGAAGTCGTAAGAGTCGACACCATAGATAACACGATAGTAGCAGAGTATTCTGACCCGTGGAATACCATTAAATCAGAAATGGCTAATGACACAGCCCGGCTAAGCTACTCAGGAAGGGATTCCATTTCGGGCGTCATATCAATCAAAAGGAAGAGATTCCTGTTTTTTAGATATGGGGTCAAGTCGGTAGACTATGACGTTTCTAATAAGAATCCAAAGACGAAAATTAACATTCAATTAGCAATTAAATTCAAATAATAACATTTGGGAGATGCAGCTCGTTTTGCGTCTCCCTTTTTAGTGTTCCAGTGTTCCACATTAACTATTGTTAATGGAACGTAATTTGGAACACTTAACTCACTATATTATAGTATATTATATATAGTGTTCCAGTGTTCCAGTAAAAAAGGTACTATAGATATATCTGGAAGAATACCAATTTATTGCAATGTAGAGATTGCAATATATATAGTATTCCCAATATAAGTGTTAGAAAAACGTGTTTTTTCTGGAACAGTGGAACACCCCATCTAAACAGTTCATTTTCAGCGCGATAGGTGAACCACTTCGAGGTTCCACCAAAAATACGCTTTGGAACACATCGATTTTTTGGGGTTAACTGTCTGTAAATCAATGGTATTTAGAGTTCCACATGAATTTTATAGTTAAACAGTGTTAATGAAATATACAACCAATCACATTAATCCGTATCTTTGTAATGTCAAAAGGAAACAAGGTTGTTCTTTACCAAAACCAAGAGCACGACACCCGAAAGGGAAAGTTTGAAAAGTGAAAGGGCTTCAAACACCGAATAGTTTTTTTTTTTTTTTTTTTTTTTTTTTTTTTTTTTTTTTTTTTTTTTTTTTTTTTTTTTTTTTTTTTTTTTTTTTTT
>ENA-USUG01002035-USUG01002035.1-human-gut-metagenome-genome-assembly--contig:-NODE-2035-length-31846-cov-13.268092_pt1 | contig 31846 bp, 33 predicted proteins | sample MGYA00250059_ERZ773394 | MGnify/ENA primary metagenome ERZ773394 (study PRJEB29103, sample SAMN06111957) | human gut metagenome | biome: human gut; feature: ankylosing spondylitis patient; material... | reverse complement strand
ATGAACTTCCAGATGAACTGCAGAAGATCATTGGATTATCCAGCGATGACGCTGCAAAAACAGAAGGAAGCAAGGTTTACTTTACATCTCAGATCATCAATCAGAAATTAGCTGAAGCTTTGGAAGATAACACAGTTACAAAAGATAAACTGGAAGCTTATATGGGAAAAAGTGGAACAGCTATGGATCTGACAGATGCAAAAGGTGTAACAAAAAAAGATAAACTGCCATTAGGTCTTTATCTGATCGTTGAAACAAAAGTCCCAGAAGATGTAACTTATACAACAAATCCTTGGTTTGTTCAGTTACCATCTACAGATGCTGAAGGTGATGATTGGTTCTATGATGTTGTATGTTATCCTAAAAATGAGACAGGCGTACCAACTCTTGATAAAAGAGTTCGAAACAATCCTGATCAGGATAATGTAACAACAGCAAATGCAGACTCATTAGAAACATTCACAAAAGCAAGAGATGAATATAAATATCAGAGCACAGTAACGGCTTCTAAAGCTGAAAAGCTCGATTATCAGTTTATCTCTAAATTACCACACATCACATCTTCTACCACATATCTGTCTACTTATACATTTAATGACACGATGGCCAAAGGTATGACTTATAACAAGAATACTGTTATCGCTATTTATGATAATAAAGATGCTGCTGATACAACAAATGTAAATAATGTAGATCAAAGTGGAGCACTTGCTGTATGGAAGAGTTCTGATAATGATCCAAAATTCACAACAACTTATGGAAAATCCGGAAAAGATTCTACAATGAAAGTAGAAATGACAAAATCTGGACTGAATGAGATTAACAAGAAATATTCCGATAAATATATCGTTGTCTACTACACAGCTGATGTAAACACAGATGATACAGTTGTTCTTGGAGATAAAGGTAATCCAAATGATGTATCTCTGACATGGAAGAGAACTTCTACAGATTACTGGGATATCTTAAAGGATAAATGTATTGTTTATTCTTATGGATACAATCTGACAAAGAAATTTTCTGACAACAAAGGAAATGCAACAAAAGTTAAATTTGTAGTCCGTAACAAAGAAGATAATTATTATTTAATCGGAAAAGCTGATCGTGATGGAATTTATCAGGTAACAGGTAAATCTGCAACAGAAGAAGGAGCTACACAGTTTAGCCCTAACGCTGATGGACAGCTTGTGATCAACGGAATTGAAGCTGATAAATATGGATTTACAGAAACACATTCTGATGCAGGTTACACATTATTGAAAAAAGAAGTGATCGTAGATATTACATCTACAAAGGCAAATATCACACCAACAGAAGCAAATATTACAGGAATTCAGAGTAAAACTGGGGATGATTCTACTGCAAATGATGGTATTTCAAATGGTGCAGAATTAGCGAATGATGTGATCGTTCAGACGATCAATGCGTCATCCGTTGTAGATGATACAAAGGCTCATATGAGTTCTCAGGATGAATCTACAAATGCATATGTTGATATGGAAATCACAAACCAGAAACAGTTTATGCTGCCAATGACAGGTGGAGCAGGAAGCTATCTTCTGATCATTGCAGGAGTTGTCGTTGCTGGATGCGGATTCCTTATTGTAAAGAAGAATCAGGGACAGAGAAAAGTTCAGTAACATTGTCTCTGCTATCATGCAGGTGAGATATGAGAGAAAAGATCATTTCAATTCTGATCATCCTATTTGGATTTGGTTTATTGTCATATCCGTTTCTCAGCAATTATCTTTTTGAGAAAAGCGCTGGATCTACGATCAAGACATATCAGCAATCTGAAAAAACATATGATCAGAAAAAGAAAGAACAGGAAATTCAAAAAGCAGAAAGATATAATGAACTTTTAACACGTTCGACCGTAGAGTTGACAGACCCTTTTAAAGCAAAGAAAACAGATTGGGAAACTGCTGCATATAACAATATTTTGAATCTGGATCGTTCCGGGATCATGGGATATTTGAATGTTCCATGTATCAACATAAATCTTCCGATTTATCACGGAACAGAAGCAGAGATCTTGGAAAAAGGTGTTGGACATCTCGCAGCGTCCTCCCTGCCAGTTGGAGGAAAAAGTACACATAGTATTCTAACGGGTCATACAGGATTAAGTTCCGCAAAATTATTTACGGATTTAACAGAAATGAAAAAAGGTGATTACTTTTTCATACATGTATTAGATAAAACACTGGCATATCAAGTGGATCAAATTTCTATTGTTCTACCTGAAGATACAAAAAAACTTCAGATCATTAATGGAAAAGATTATGTAACACTTGTAACCTGTACTCCTTATGGAGTTAATGATCATCGATTACTGGTTCGTGGTGTACGCACAACTTATCATAAAAAAGATGAGCATATAAAAGCCAGAGTACATCATTCTCAATGGATGGATATTTATCGAAAAGCGATCATGATCGGAATATTGATCGTTATTGGAATTGTAATTGTTCGAAATTGCTTTTCCAAAATGAAAGGAAAGAAAAATGAGAAAAAAGATATTTAATATCATCGGTTGTATATTGATCGTGTTCAGTATTTTATGTTTTCTTTATCCTGAGATTAGTTCAGCTTTTGATGATATCCGATCAGATAAAGTAATAACAGATATTCAGAAATATCCGAAAAAGAAAAAAGCTCAATTATATCAGAAAGCATCAGAGTATAATCAAAAAATTTATGAAAGTGGGCAAAATGAATTAAAAGATGTATGGAGTTATCGATCAGCCCCTATTAAATTAACAAAAGGACAAAAAACTTTTGGTTATGTCCAGATTCCTAAAATGAAAGTAAAATTACCGTTGTATCTTGGCGCAACAATGGAGAATTTAAGAAGAGGAGCTGCGATCATGGGACAAACATCACTTCCTTTAGGTCAAGTGAATGGCAATTGTGTGATCGCAGCACATCGTGGATATCAAGGAATTCCATATTTCAGAGATATCGAACGATTAAAGATCGGAGATAAAGTATATCTTCGAAATCCATGGAAGAAAATGAAGTATCGGGTTCAGAAGATTCAGATCATCGATCCATATGATACGGATAAGATCAAGATACAAAAAGGGAAAGACATGATCACTTTATTAACGTGTCATCCATATCGTGGGCATGGAAAATATCGTTATCTTGTCTATTGCGTTCGGGACCATGGACAAAAAATAAAGAAAAAAACAAAAAAAACATCATTCCTTTCTTCAGAAAAGGATATCGAAAAAGAAATTTTTATGAGATATATTGGATTATTCATGATCTGTCTGGTTGGATTTGGAATGATCTTAAGAAGAAGGAGGTGAAAGAAAATTGAAAAAGAAAAAATCGAGAAGAATTGCTAAGATCCTTGCTTCGTTAGCGATTGTAATTTCGCTAGGATCTGTCATTGCGTGGCATCTGATGATGGATGCACAGGCTCATGATTATTCAAAAGAAGATGTAGGCGGCTCTAAGCATTTTGAAAGTGGAGAAGCACTAATTCGAATAAATGGACCATCAGGAACTTCTGAGTTATGGGTAAAAATCATTAGTAATGACTATAATAAGGTTTGGTATACAAAAGGTTCAGGAAAAAAGAAAAAGACATATTATTATAAAAATCAATCTGGAAGTGATTTTATAGCAACTCCAGGCCATACATACACTGTAAAGTGGGGAAATGGAGGCCGCGGTCCATATGATTTGCATGTAAAGGAACAAACAATCACACCGACGAAAAATAATAGTGGAAATTATACAGGTATTTCTTTTGAAGTGGTTTTTGGAATTCCTGCACACCAACAGCATACAGCTCAAAATTATGCTGTTGCTGATAGTCCAAATGATGCAAAAACAGGACAAATGTTACAATGTTGGTCTGGTAATGACAATGGATTCTGGCAGCATTCAAAGCATGTAGATTATGATCGAATGTACGGAAGCAATGATGATAATGATGATAATGAAGAAAAGATTACGATCAATATGAGTTTAGCTAATACTGGACTTTGTACAAATTATGGAACAAGATATGTGGGATCATCTTTGACTTTTAACTTAGAATACCCATCAGGAACTATGACTTTTGATGGTAATGGAGGACAATTGAAACAAAATGACTCTGAAGGATGGCAAAATTCAGTTTCTAGAACGTTAAAAGATCGTGATCCATATGGAACATTTCCTCAAGGAAGTAGATCGGGTTATGAATTAGACAGTTTCAATTCAAAAGCTGATGGGACTGGTATGGAAATTGAAGAAGATTGGCAATTCTGTGGAACTTGGACCGTATATGCAATCTGGAAGCCAAAGACTTATAGCATTTCGTATGATGCAGGCGATGGTGACGGAGATATGAGTGAAACTTCTGCGACTTATAATAAGACTGTAACTTTGAGCCAAAACAAATTTACAAGAAAAGGATATAAGTTTTTAGGATGGAGCCTGAAAAACGATGGATCTTCTGTAGACTATCAGAATGGGGCCTCATTTACTTATGATAAAGCGGATGATATTACGTTATACGCAGTCTGGGAAAAGGATAATTATGAAGTGAAGTTCCATGGAAATGGATCATCTGCTACCGATTATACCCGAAATTTGCCATATAATAAGACGACAAATCTACCGGAAAATGTATTTGAACGTCCAGGATATACCTTTATGGGCTGGGCTCCGGAAGAAGAACTTGATAGATACAAGGTTATTCCGAAATATACAAATGGAGCAGAGGTAAAAGATCTTTGTGAACCTGGTGAAACTTGTAATCTATATGCGATCTGGAGAAAAACAGACGGATCATTCGAAACAAAAAATATCATACATGATGACAAGATGTTTTTCGGTGATGTAAATATCACTGGTGGAAATGGAACAGAATATGATCAAGGAATGTATGATTCAAAAGCAGCAAAGATTGATAAAGAAAATGATCCGGGATATTTTACGGACCGATACAAAAAAGAAGATTAAAAAAACAGCAGTGGGAGTCAATTCCTGCTGCTGATAAATATCTTATGATTATATGGAAGAGGAGGAAAAGTTCATGAAACATAAGATGATGAAAGCATTCAAACGATCCAGTGCCATGATCTTATCTCTGTTTACTGCATGTTCATCTACCTTAACAGGGTTGGGAAGTATCGTTCCAACAGCAGATGTGAAAGCAAGTAGCGGAACAGCAACCGTAAAAATGAGCAAAGAAAGAAACAGTTTTAAGATCAGTGAACTCAATCGTCCTATGAGCGAAGGATTATGGAAGATTTCTGCAGGAAGTCATCAGACATTTTGTCTTGATTCTGGAAAAAGCATGTGTAATGGAGATACTGTTGAATATAAGACCGCAAATGCAGTAACTTATAAAGATCAGTCCATTGCAAAAGCTTTAACATATTATGAGAACAGTTCAAAGAATAATAAAGCATTTGCTTTAACACAAGCTTATATTTGGGCATGTGGAAGAGGAAAAAGCAAGCAGACCGTTGTATATCAGGCAGGGAAAAATCTTGATAGCGGATATTCAACTTCAGATGCAAAGAAATTTTGCAAAAAAATAAATGATAGCTATCCAGAAGGAACCATTTATTATTATAATGTTAAAAAATGTGTGAAGGGGAAGAAGCACAATTCTCACCAGAAATTATATCGGTTAGATGCTAGTTCTCCTCATGAGCATCCAAAACATAAAAGCCTGAAAGAATCTTATCAAGATACAAAACCAAAAGAGATTCAGGTTAGTGTAAAAAAGAGAGATGCCGATACAGGCGCAACTTTAGCAGGCGCAACTTTCTTATTTTATTGTGATAATGTATACATGGGAAAAGCAACGACCAATGATGAAGGTGTTGCAAGTTTTACCTATTCCAGAATGATCAATAGTGGAAAATTGTATTCAGGCAATAAAACTTATGTAACGAACTGGAAATCATTATCTCATGACCAGCAGGCCAAGGCCACAAAAAATGGATGGTATGATTCTGAAGCAAAAGCTAAAAAAGCAGCGTTAAAAGAAGCAAAGAAAAAAGTATCCGATTATATCAATAGCAAGATGAATGAAACTCATGTGTGGAGTGTCAAAGAAGCAGATCCTCCTTTTGGACATCTTTTGAATGATACTTCTCAAACAAAACAAGAGGGTAAAGGAAAGAAAACAAAATTAAAGTTTTCTGATGTCTCAAATACATGGAATCCAGTTCATATTCATCTTCATAAACAGTCCGATTCAAAGGATCTTGGTGTAGAAGCTTCTTATAAAGGTGCAATTTATGGCATTTATGCAAAAGAAGATATTTTAAGTTCTGATAATAAAACAGTTCTTTATAAAGCTGGGACAGAAGTTGGACAGATCACAACAGATGATGCGGGAAATGGAAGTTCTGGTGATCTTCATCCTGGAAACTATTATTTAAAAGAGATCAAAGCTCCAAGAGGATTTAAGGTCAGCAGTGAAGAAGTCGAAGTAGTCTTAAACAATGATGATAAAACAGTCCCTGCAAATGAACAAGTATATACTGGAAAATTAAGTATTACAAAGTATTATCAGGATGGAGATGAAAAAGTTCCAGAACCTGCTGCAGAGTTTGAAATCCGAAATAAAAATAAGAAGCTTGTTGATACGATCATCACAGATGATAATGGAGTCGCAACAACAAAAGAGCTTCCATATGGATCTTATTATATCCATCAGACAAAAGGAAAAGTCGGGTATGAAATGGCAACAGATATGTATAAGACCATTGAAGGCTCTGATGAAAATGAGATTCCGATCTACCGTTTTGAAGCATATAACAGGAAACAGAAAGCCTGTATTGCGATCACAAAAACGATCAACATCTCAGATAAGGAAACAGATACTTATCAGAAAAAAGAAGAAGAAGGAGCTCAATTCCAGATCATTGACAAAGCAACAAAGAAAGTTGTGGAAACATTAACAACAAATAAAGAAGGATATGCGGAATCAAAGGAATTACAGCCTGGAACATATACGGTACATCAGATCAAAGGTACAGAGAATTATACATATTGTAAAGATTTCGATGTAACGATCAATGATGGTGATCACTCAAAGCATGAATATGAAAAAGAGAATATGGGTAGTCCAAAACTCCGTATTATCAAAACCATGGCAAAGAATAAGATCAGCAAACCTGAGGTTGGAGCTGCATTTACAGTATTAGATGCAAAATATGCAAAAGATATTGAAAAACAGAACCTTGGTAATTCTGAAAAAAGAATCGCATATATCAATTCTTTAGATAAAAAGGCAATACTTGGAGAAGTTGTTACAGATTCTGAAGGAAAAGCAGCTGTGCTATTGGATAAATATCATAAAAAAGATGGATTCGTTGTGATCCAGACAAAGGGTGCTGAAAATTATGACCTTGCAGATATCTATTATTCCAAAGACCATGATCCAAAAATAGAAGATGGACAGGATGTTTATGAATTTAAGGCACAGGATCCATATTCTGATTCAGGATGGATTGAGATTCATAAGAATAAACAGATCGCAGCAAATGAAACTGCTCCAGAAGAAGGTGCAAAATTTAAGTTAAAAGAACCAGATGGCCGCGTTGTAGAAACATTAACGATCGGCAAAGATGGAAAAGCAAAAACATCTGAAAAAGTAGCTTTAGGTGCTTATATCCTTCATCAGGTAGCTGGTGAAAATGGATGTACCAGAGAACAGGATAAGCATGAGTGGATCGATGATCAAGACATTGTTTTAACAAAGGACAACAAGAACAAAACGATCAATTTCACTTATGAAGATGTTGCAAAAGACATTGAGATCGAACTTGTAAAATGTTCTTCTGAAACAAAGAAGTTATTAAATGGTGCTGTGTACAAGATCTATGACAGCGAAAAAAATCAGGTAGCAACATTGACTACAGGTGCCAATGGAGATGGAAAAGCATCTTGTAAGCTTCCTTATGGTACTTATACGATCAAAGAAACGACTGCTCCGGATGGATACAATCTGGATGGTGCGAAAGAAAAAACATTTACTTTAAGTGAAAAAGATGACAGCGTAAAGATCGTATATGACAATGCCGGAAATGGAAAATATACGATCAAAGAAACAGATACTCCAGTTATGGGATCTATTTCTTTAAAGAAAACTGGTGAATTTTTAACAGGACATAAAGATGATCAGGGATTTGTTTATGAAAATGACAATATCACTGGTGCAGTTTATGGATTGTTTGCAAAAGAAGACATTGTAAAAGATGATGGAACTGTTGTTTGGAAAGCCGGAACACGAATTGATGAAAAAACAACGTCAAAAGATGGAGAAATTAAATTCACAAGAACCGGTGCAGATGGAAAGGAAACAATAGATTTCTATCAGGGACATTATTATGTGAAAGAAATTTCTGGACCAAAAGGGTATACGATAGATAATGAAGAACACGATGTTATCATTAACTGGGACACAAAAGCTTCCAATATGAATGATATTCGGAAAAACGATAATTCAGCAGATATTGAAAAACCAATGGGCAGTGACGATGCAAGTCCATCAACAGGACTTTATGTTTTGGAAACAGGAGAAAAATTAAATGAAGAATTAAAAGATGCAACAAAAGTAGTTTTCACTTGGGAAAAAGCTCCAGATGGAACGCAAACGAAAGATGTATCTGAAAATCAAAATGGAAGCATTCTTTTATGGGAAGATAATAAAACAGTTTACATTTCCAGTCAAAGAGCTGGGCAGGTGATTTATTTCAATGCTGTATCAAGTAAAATGTTTTTAAATTGTAGATCCTTAGAAGAAATACAATTTGATAATGTTGATACATCAAATACAGTTGATATGTCTGAAATGTTTGCGGCTTGTACAGAATTAAAAGAATTAGATCTTTCTAGTTTTAATACTTCAAATGTTGAAGATACGAGCAAAATGTTTTATGGATGCTCTCAGTTAAAGACAACTTATACGCAGGATCAGAAATTACAGCTTACAGATGATTATGTAGCACCAAAGGGTCAGGAGATTACAGCGATCGCTAAAAAAGACTTTATGCTAAATGAACGATATAAAGCAGAAGATTTTGACTTTACAATGTTGTTCGATGATAATGGAGCACAAGAACTTAGCGACGTGACAGATGATGATGTTAGTTTTAATCCAACTTACGCAGATATGTCTGGAAATCAGAAGATTCAGATCAGCTTTAAGTCAGGAACAAAATATCAAAAATATGGAACGATCGAAACGACAGTCAAAGTTATTGATCCAAATGATACAAGCGATGTATCTTTAGATACAGCAAAACATATTGATATCAATCTTGATGTGACAGATACTCTACAAAAATACAGTATTCAGTTTATCAAAACGGATGAAAAAGGAGATATGCTTCCAAATGCAAAATTTGCACTAAAAGCAGCATGTGAGATCGTTGATCGAAATGGAAAGACAATCTTCAAAAAGGGTGATACGATCACAACAACAATTTCCGGAGATGATCAGTTTGGTTATCTGGAATTCTTCGGACTGCCAACTGGTATTTATGCAAAAGATGGTGTTGGAAAAGAAATGTATACGGTGGAAGAAGTTGAAGCTCCTCTTGGATATATCAAATCTGATAAATCATTAACGTTTAGCGGAGAAGTTTTAAACAAAACATCTACAGATTTTGTTCATGATGTAGAATCATTAAATAATACAAATGATGCAAATACAACTTATAAACATGACTCTGATAGATTTGTAAACAAGAAATCTGAATACATTCAAGTGAAAAAGTATTGGATTGATGATAATAATTCCATGAATACAAGGCCTGCTACAGTGACAATCAAAGCTGAAAATAAGAATACCCATGAAGTAAAAACTTATGTTTTAAACAAAGAGAATGACTGGCAGATGCAGACAGACATTAAGAAAGATGAAAAAAATAATTATACTTTCAGTGAAGTTTGCAATGTGGATGGTTATACTAGAATCAGTAAAGATACCGGAGACTGGAATGACAATACTTATGTTTTATCTTATACAAACAGATATAAAGTAGAAAATAAAGTAAGAATTGTTGTTAAGAAAAACTGGAATGATTCCGGCAATAGTGATGGTATTCGTCCGGATTCTGTGGTTGTAAAATTGTATCAAAATGGTAAGTATATCGATCAAGATGTGTTAAAATCAAGTAATAACTGGACAACAGAATTTAACAATCTACCGAAAAATGATGTGGTTGGAGAAAAATATGATTATGAAGTGAAAGAAGAAAAAACATCTGTGATCAATGGAAATTCAAAGACTGGGTATGAAATTGCGTATGATGTTAAAGAATCTACAGATAAATCTACTGGTATTACAACAATCACAAACGATATTACTAATACACATACCCAGGATCCAACCACAAGATCCATTATGAAAAAATGGGATGATAACAACGATGTTGATGGTATTCGTCCAGAATCCGTTACATTCCATCTATTAGGAAATGGGACAGTTGTAGATACTGTTACGTTAACAGATCAGAATGGATGGAAAGCAACATCTAAATTACTTCCTAAGAAAGATCATGGAAAAGAGATCACTTACAAATGGGAAGAAGTGAAAGAAGGCGTGGTTACTGGAGAAAGTCAGATTGGTTATAAAACATCTTACACAACGGATAAAGATGATCCAGATCTGACCATTGCAACAAATACTCATGAGAAATCCAAACCTGGTTCTATCACAGTTACGAAAGAACTGGATCCATTAAACTTAAATATGGATATTGGAAATGCGAAATTTACGTTTACGCTCACAGGAAAAGATGTGTATGGCAAGAAACATACTTACAAAAAAGACGTGGAATTCAGTAAAAATGAAGTCGAAAAACAGATGAAAGCACATCCTGGAGAAAAAATAAGACTTTCTACAACATTTGATGATCTGATCTATGGAACATACACTTGTAGTGAAAGTGGTGGAGAAAAGTATTTCAAACAGTTAGCAGTAACATCCGATGATGCAAATGCAGAAGTTGATTCAAAAGCTGGAACGGTAACATTTAAGATCGGACCAGAAGGAACTTTGGGAAATGCAAAATTAACATCAAATGCAACTTTCTTAAACCAGATGATCAGAGGATCTGTAAAATTGATCAAAAAGGATTCCAATGGACAAGTGTTAAAAGGTGTTGAATTTACGATCTATGACAGTGATGGAAACGAGATTGCTAGTGATGTAACAAATAACAGCGGCGAGGTCAAATTTGACGGATTAATCCCAGATACGTATAAGATCGTTGAGACAAAAACAAAAGCTGGAAATACTCTGTTAAAAGAACCGCTTTCTGTAACAATTCCACTAACAGTAACACAAACTGAGGTGGATAAAGAAAATATTGATACGAGTAAAGCAATCAGGCAGGGAAACAATTATTATTTCTATCATTTGACATATGAAATTAAGAATGATGCCAGATTAAAATTACCATCTACGGGTGGATTTCGTAACATCAAAACATATCTGCCACTAATTGGTGGATCTGTATTGATCTTGATCGCAGCATATTTCGTATTAAAAAGGAAATATCAAAATTAAACAGGAAAACCGATGGCATAAACTGCTGTCGGTTTTTTATATGTGAATTTTGTTTTTCTAAAAATCTCTCATATTTATGATATAATAAAAAATAAGAAAGGAAAATGACTATGAAAAAAAGAAAAATAATCACAGCTGCATTAGCAATGACACTATCTGCTGCAACAGCCACAACAGGTATTGTTTCAAATCCACAAGTATATGTACAGGCAGCGGAAAATACAACGGTAAAGAAATTGGCTGATTCCAGTGTTTCCGGATTTTATTATCAAAATGATCAATATGGTGATGTTCAATGTACAACAGATAAAACTTATGTATACACATCTTATGATGAAGCGGTCAAAAATATTGGAACTATGGCAAAAAAGATTTATCTGGAAGACAAGTATGATAAATTTTCGCTAAAAATTCCAATGGAAATTAAAACTGGTGAAAAAGTTGATAAAATTGAAAATAATCAGTTTGACAAGGATATTCAAAAAGTAATTCGTGAAGATACTGGTAAAGCAGATGAGGGATATACCTTAGTATTCATGCAACGATGTGGTGGAGAAGTTTATTCAGAGGATGGAGATGCATTTCGTTCCTCATATACAAACGGAACATATAAGGGGTATTATGGTGGAATTGGTGGCTACCGTGATATGAGCGATCGATATCATCAAACAGTAAAAAAAATAAATACAGTTATTGAGTCATTAAATCTTGATGGAAAATCTGATTATGATAAGTTTAAAGCAATAACAAACTGGATCGTTTCGAATGTAAAATATGATTCACATTACAATGGAGAGCCAAATACTCCGGCAGGCACAAAATATCCTCATGATATGACAGGTGCTGTATTGGATGGTTATGCAGTCTGCGATGGCTATGCTGGTCTGTTCTATTATATGGCGAATGCAGTAGGACTTAAAGCGTTGTATGAAGATGGAACATCAATTTCTGAAAACAGAGGGCATGCATGGAATCTGCTTGAAATGGATAATGCTTATTATTATGTAGATCCTACAAATGCTTATTTTAAAGAAGATGGAGAGCCGGGAAGCGAAGTATTATATGGACAGAAATATTTCTTTACCCTTTATAAACCTGATAGTACGACAATTGAGGATACCTACAAAAACATCTCTCAGGATGATTGGTTAAAAGAGCATTCTGTTTGTAAGGGTAATCATAACTTTTATGAAGCGGGGGGAAAGACTGCCCAGTGTGAAACTCCTGCAACAACTAGATATAGATGTTCTAATCCTGGCTGTTTATATAAATATGAAGTAGAAAAATCTCCGGCTTTAGGACATGCATGGGATGAAGGTAAGATCACACAGGAACAATCCTGTGATAATCCAGAAATTACAACATATACATGTACCAGAAGTAATTGTAGAAAGAAGAAACAGGTAGAAACCAAACCCGCACTTGGTCATACATGGGATGAAGGAAAGATTACAAAAGAAGCAACCTGTACAGAAACAGGAATTAAGACTTATACATGTAGTCGCTGTGGTGGAACAAAGACCGAAGAGATCCCAAAAACAAAACACGATTATGAAGAACAGATCGTAAAACCAGCAACTTGTATCTCTACTGGAATTGCGAATTATATCTGTAAGAATTGTGGACAAAAAATCCAAAGAAAACTCCCGATCACAGATCACACAAGGGTTGTAAAGAATCAAAAAGAAGCAACTTGTGGAGCTGCAGGTTATACGGGAGATGTTTATTGCAGCGTATGTAACAAAAAATTAGAAAGTGGTAAAACAATCCCAAAACTTTCGGAACATACCTGGGGAGAATGGACCATTACAAACCAGCCTACCTGTAAGACATATGGAGTAAAACAAAGAAGATGTAAAGTGTGCAATGAATTAGATATTGAAACGATCGCGAAAACAGATCATAAATGGATTTTAGAATCAACCACACCTGCAACTTGTGGAATCGGAGAAATCCAGCATTATAAATGCAGCGTTTGTGGAAAAACAAAAGATGTTACATTGGATAATCCATTAAGTCATGCATGGGATAGTGGAAAGGTTACAAAAGAACCAACTTGTACAGAGACAGGAATTAAAACATTTACCTGTACAAACTGTGGCACAACAAGAGAAGAAACGATCGATGCTACTGGACATTTGCATAAGGAAGCAAAAAACCAGAAAGCTGCAACCTGTACTGAAGATGGATATACAGGAGATATCTATTGCAGCGATTGTGGAACAAAACTGGAATCTGGAACCGTGATCAATAAACTCGGTCACACATGGGATAATGGTGTTATTACAAAAGAAGCAACAGAAACCGAGGAAGGTATCAAGACTTATACTTGCAAGACATGTGGCGAAACAAAGACAGAGAGTATTCCTATGGCATATCATCACTGGGATCAAGGAACGGTCACAAAAGAACCTACTTGTACAGAAAAGGGAGAGAAAACACATCATTGCACCGATGAAGGATGTGATAAAACATGGATCGAAACGATTCCTGCGACTGGTCATCAGCACACAGAAATCAGAGATAAAAAAGAAGCTACTTGTGAAGAAAATGGGTACAGTGGAGATACTTATTGCAAAGACTGTGGCCAGTTGATCAGCAAAGGATCTGAGATCAAAGCAAAAGGACATACTTGGAATAATGGAAAAGTAACTGAAGAAGCTACCTGTAAGAAAGAAGGAATAAAAACTTATACATGTAGTATCTGCGGTGACACCAAAACAGAAGCAATTCCAAAGAAAGAACACAGCTTCGATGAAGGAAAGGTAACTAAAAAAGCTACCTGTACCGAAGATGGCTTAAAAGTCTATACATGTAAAAATTGCGGAGAAACAAAAGAGGAAATCTTAAAAGCAACAGGACATCAGCACACAGAGGTCCGCAATGAAAAGAAAGCTACATGTAAGGAGAAAGGCTACAGTGGAGATATCTATTGCGCCGACTGTGGAGAGCTGATCAAAAAAGGCTCTGCGACAGAAAAAGCCGATCATACATGGAAATTGACCAAAGAACAAAATGCAACTTGTGAAGCAGATGGAAGCAAAACGTATACTTGTGAAGTTTGTGGAGAAACAAAAACAGAGACAATCAAAGCTACAGGACATCAGTTTAGTGCGTGGAAAACAATTCAGGAACAGAGTGTCTTTAGCGATGGAGTTCAAGAAAGAACCTGTAGCATCTGTGGAAAGAAAGAGACAAGAAATACAGGAGAAAAATTAAAGGCAACGATCACAACCAATGCATCTTCCTTAAAACTTAAACGCAGACAGTCTACAAAGAAATTTGTTGTATCCGGACTTGCAAAAGGAGATTCCATAAAATCTTGGGCGAGCAGCAACAAAAAAATCGTTAGTGTGTCTGGAAAAACAAATGGTACATGCACGATCAAAGCAGGAAACAAAACTGGAAAAGCTAAGATTACAATCACATTAGCATCAGGGCTTAAAAAAGTGATCAATGTGACGGTTCAGAAAAAAGCAGTAACTTGTACAGCAATTAAAAACGTATCAAAGAAGTTGACATTGAACCGAAAGAAGTCTTATCAGCTAAGACCAGTGATCAATCCGATCACATGCACTTACAAAGCGAAATATAAGACTTCTAACAAAAAGATTGTAAAAGTGACATCAAGAGGAAAGATCACAGCAGTAAAGAAAGGCAAAGCGAAAGTTACGATTATTGTTGGAAAGAGGAAGTTTGTTTATAAGGTAACGGTTCGATAAGGAGGTAACGAAATGATTGATATTATAGAAATAGCAGATAATGTTGATTTTATCATAGATGAATATGCTTTTTCACGGCTAGAAGATGGTGTAGTAATTGTTAATATAAACAATCCAAAGCATACACTGGTTTTGGCGGAAAATGGAGAAATATTAGAAACAACAATGGATGATGACGAAATAGAAATCGTGAAAGATTGCTATCGTAAAATCAAGAAGCCTATGGTGGAAGAAATGTCAGATGAAGACTGGCTAAAGTGGAATTTGGAAAATGTACTTACAGTCAAATATAAAGATCGTTGTACAGGAAAAATTTATGAGGTTAACCCTAAAATAGATAATACGTTTTGGGATACCTATTACAAAAGAGGATTCGGTTCTGGTGATTTTATTCTACTAGATGGAAAGTTACCAGATAAATGGAAAGGTAAGTCGCATCATGAAATATTCAAGAAAAATGTGAAATTGTAGGAACATTCATATTATTTATAATGCAGATTATAATGCATCAATAAAATACAAAACTTTCAATAAGAAGATCGTAAAAGTGACAAGTAAGGGAAAAATCACAGCAACGAAGAAAGGCAAAGCCAAAATCACTTGTGTCGTAACGGTTCGATAATGTTTTGTATAACAAGACAGATCAGAAATGGTCTGTCTTTTTTTATATGTGATTTTTTATTTTTCCAAAATCTCTCATATTTGTAATGAGAAGATAAGAAAGGAAGTGTTTTTTATGAAACCAGAACCAATAGATTTACAGAATATTGGAAAAGTTTATCACAATGAGAACGAAGCTGTTTGTAATGAAGAAAATTATGAAGATGAAACAAAAGAAAAAAATCTTTGCTGCAGACAGGTTAAGAGAGGGGAGGTTTATTTTGCTGATTATTATTATGATGATGGAATGTTAGCAGATAAACGAAGACCAGCTGTGATCGTAAGTAATCATGGAATCAATGAGAAAGCCCCATTTGTAAAAGTTGTTTATCTTACAACAGCTCCAAAATCAAATCATCCTGCTCATGTTAAAGTACAGTGTGGGAAACCCGGCACTGCTTTCTGTGAAAAAAGTCAGACGATCTCAAAAAGCTTTTTGGAAAATTACATCGGAACACTTACAGAAGAAGAAATGTTTCAGATCGATCGAGGAATTCAAATAGGATATGGAATCAAAAATAATGTTTATGACTACGATAATGAGGAGGATTCTTTCGTAAAAGATGTTGCTAATTACATTCAAGAAATGGACCATTTGCTATCAAAATTATGCGACTTAAAAGAACTTGATCAAAAAGCAAGACATATAGATATAGAACAATTATTAGGAAAAGATGTTCTAGCATTAGGAAGGATTCTTCCTGATAGTGGATTAGAAGCAGTTCGTGCTGCTATGGTAAGTCAGGCTGATAAAGAACAAAAGAAGATTCGAGAAAAATTGGAGTTAATGATTGGAAAACGATAAGTGTTTTCAGAAAGGCAGGATATCATGTATCAGGGAATAGAAATTGCAGACTATATTTTGAATTATGCAGAGCAGTGTAATTATCAGATCACAAATCTGCGTTTGCAGAAGATATTATATTATGTGCAGCTTAATTTTTTGAAACAATATGATCATGTGATCTTTGAGGATGATATTCTTGCCATGAGACATGGTCCATGTATTCAAAGTGTATATGACAGATATCATATCTGGGGAAGACATTCAATTATTAAAAGAGATCATGATGCTTTTCAGTTAAAAGAAAAAGAAGAAACGCTTATAAAACAGGTTGTAGATGCATGTATGCTGCTGCCTGAATATGAATTAGCAGATCGTTCTCAAAAAGAAAATGGTCCATGGTATCAGACATTTTTTGTAAAAAGAGAAGAAGTGATCCCAGTAGAATGTATGAGAAAATATGTAAGGGAGTAAAGGGGAAGATAGAATGTTAATAAGATTCAATTTAGGAAATTTTTTATCATTTTCAGCAACTGAATTTGGGTTATCTGAGGAAATTTCTATGATCGCTGATACGAAAATAAAAAATAAGAAAAGACATATTTTCGATAATGATGAGATTCAACTATTAAAATTTGCAGCTTTGTATGGAAAAGATATAACAGACACAAAAAATCTGGTAAAAGCTATGAGGTTTATGAAAGATGTAATTTTAAATGGACTTCCATCTGATTGTCAGAAAGTCAATTGTCCAGATCAAACAAAACCAAGCTATTTTGAGTTGGAAATGATGATTCATAACAAATATTATGCTTACGGCTTTCAAGTAATCTTAAGTCAAGCCGAATTTACTTCAGAATGGTTGGTGGAACTGAAAAGCGATGGAAGTGAAAGAATCATTTATGAAAATGGATTTGATCATACCGAAAATAGATTACGACTACCATCAGCAAAAGAAGAAGTGATGCAGAATGTATACAAATGGATCAAAGAAGATTTTATAGTATATTCTTCTGATCTTAATCAGCCTGATAATCTGATCTTGAATGAAGATAAAACATATATTGCATCATTCGAAAATTGCAAGGATCGAGATGAAATTTATGCTTTTGTTCAAGAATATCTAAAATTAGCAGAAAAAATGAAGATTCAATTAATTATAACAACAAAGGCAACAAAGCTAATGGATTTGAAACTGCTACGAAGAGATGAGATCTGGTTTATTTCCAGAAGAAGGACAAAAAATCATTCGATTTATTCTTTGGATGAATTTGATGATCGTTTTGACAAAAATCTTGAGATCGCATATCTGGATGGAAGATTTGATTAAATCACCATCGCACACTCGTGACTTTAGTCGTGAGTTAGGTGGTGCTTCTATTTAAACAGAAAGAAAATTTTTATATATGAAAAATATAAATTATGGAAAATCTCATATTTATAATAAGAAAATCATAACCAGAAAGGAGATTACGACATGAAGATACTTTCCACATATAAAGTAAAGATCAAGACATACAACCATATCTTCCGCGGAACCGTGGAAGTCTATCGCCATGCCGTGGACTTTCTGATCGATGTCTGTCTGAAAGAATGGGTAGAGATCAAAAAGATCGATCTGTCACTATCTCGTCAGCAGTATGTGGAACGGCTATGCCATTTTACGAAGAAGCATCCGGAAACGGTTTATGACTTTGACAAAAAGTTTTATAAGTTTCCGAGTTTCCTTCGACGTGCAGCGATCAATGAAGCAATCGGGAAAGTCTCTTCTTATAAAAGTAATCTGAAAAACTGGGAAGAGGAAGACCCAAACACTCGTGGACGAAAACCGTCTTTTCCAAGAGCCGGTTATATCTATCCATGCATGTATCGAAAGAACATGTACCAGCGGACCGGAGCCTATGAAGCAAAGATCAAGGTGTATATCCGAAATACCTGGGACTGGCTGACGGTAAAACTTCGAAAATCTGACATGGATTATATCGAACGGAGATGTTCCGGCCGGAGAAAGTGTGTCCCTGTGCTGCAGAAACGCGGAAAAGAGTGGCATCTGGACTTCCCATTTGAAGAATTTTTAGAACTATGTGACGTGGATGTTGCGGACCGGATCATCTGTGCGGTCGATCTTGGAATCAACTCTGCTGCAACGATCAGTGTGATGCGTAGTGATGGCACTATCCTTGGAAGACATTTCTTAAAACTACCAAAGGAACAAGACTGTCTGACACACAATATCAACCGGATCAAGAAAGCACAGCAGCATGGAAACCGCAAGATGCCGAGATTATGGGCAAAAGTGAACGGGATCAATCATGATATCTCTGTGAAAACCGCAGAGTTCATCATGGATATCGCCGCTCTTTATAACGCAGACGTCATCATCTTTGAATATTTAGAAAAGAAAGGAAAGAAACACGGTTCCAGAAAACAGCGGCTCCACCTGTGGAAGAGTCAGGAAGTCCAGAGGATCGTAACGGATAAAGCACATCGTCTGGGAATGCATATCGCCCGGATCTGTGCCTGGAACACTTCCAGACTGGCTTATGATGGAAGTGGACGAGTCCTGCGCGGAAAACAGGCAGGATTCTCTTCTTATAGTGTCTGCCAGTTCCAGAACGGAAAAGTCTATAACTGCGATCTTTCCGCATCGTATAACATCGGAGCCCGGTATTTTATCCGGGAGATCTTAAAATCCTTGCCTGAGAAGGAGAGGTTAGCACTTGAGGCAGAAGTTCCTCAGGCCGCTAAGAGAAGCACCTGCACATGGTCTACTTTAATTCGTTTGAATGCGGAGCTTGTGTCCTCTGTGGCATAAGTTATCTGAGTTTAGACTATATCTGTAGAAATGTAGTTCCAGCTCCCTAAAGGAGTTATGCGCGTCTAAGCGCTGATGGGAAGCACGCGACTTTAGTCGTGTGAGGCTTCACGTAATTTGAGAGGAGAAAACATGGACAAAGTAGAAGAAATCTTAGAGACATATAAAAGATTACCGGCTCCTGATCAATATAAAGTTGCTGAAAAGATCTTGAATATAGAGGATGAATCAACGAATGGTTTTGATACCCAAAATATGCGATTAGAGTTAAATGAAGTCTGTCATAATCGGGAAACTTGTAATTATTGTCCTATAAAAGATGAGTTTGGGATTGTAGATTGCGATTTTGAAGAGATGACAGATAAAAAGATTGTTGAAATATACGATAAGATTTTGGGTTGTAACAGAGTTGAGAAAAAATTCTACCGATTGAATCTTTGGGATAAGGCAAATATGTACTTTTTTGTCAATGCAACAAGTAAAAAAGAAGCATTTGAAATCATCAAGCGACACAGGAATTTTTCGAAAGTAATGAATCTTGATATTTGCGAAGATGATATTGAAGATGTCGATTGGGAAAAACTATATGAGGAGAAAAAAAATGAGTAAAAAAAATAAATTTCAGTATCGCTTCCATATTTCAGATAAAAATATGTGGAACGTTAAGCAGCATCTTGCATCAGTTGGTGCATCAACTGAGGATTATATCAATTCCTATCTGATCATTCAGCCCGATAAGTATCATAATCGACCAGACCTTTTAGAAGTAATGAGTAAAGGCGAATATTTTGGACGACTTGGATATTTTTCTGAGGATGACAAAGAAAAAGTAAGTGTGCTAATTGCTCATCCTAGAAAAAATCCGTATTCTGTAGATATCGATCAGGAAGAGTTTGAAAACAATAAGGAGCTAGTTGTGATCATTTCATCTGATGTGAAATTGTAGGAAGAAAGGAGCAAAAATGACAATCATTGAAAATATACATATTGAAACATTCCGAGGTATAAAAGAATTGAAACTGGAAGATCTTGCGCAAATTAATATCCTTACAGGAAAAAATAATAGTGGAAAAACAAGTGTATTAGAGATGTTGAAAAATTTCAGGAATTTTATGGATTGGGATCATCAAAATATACTTGCAGGTAACAAAGAAATACTGTATACAAATGCATATCTTGAAGAATTTCAGGAGTTGTTTGATATCGATTCTGAAGAGAAGATTATTACATATGAAGTTGGGCTTAAATCTAAAAATTTAAATGTCAGTATCAAAGCTATAGATGAGAGCACTTGGGCTCATGCAGAAATACGAAATTTGTTAAAAACAAGAATTCCTATTGTATCAGACAGAGACCGATTCTTAGAATTTGATCGAAATTTGAAAAAGATATTTGAATATCCTGATTTATATAAAGAAACAGTAGAAGTATTGAAAGAATACGATGATGATATTATTGGTTTTGAATATAAACAGGAAGAACAACCAGGACCTAATTATGGTCATTACACTTGGACAATCACAAAATCTTCAGGAAAACACTTTCCATTAAATGCGTATGGAGATGGGATGAAAAGAGCATTATTTCTGATGGCTATGACGCAAAAAGCTAAAAATGGGATTTTGTTGTTAGATAATTTTGAAACATCCATTCATCCTGCTGCCATGGATAAAACATTCCAATGGATCCTGCGAGCTTGTAAAAAGTTAAATATTCAGGTATTTTTAACATCTCATAATAAAGAAGCAATTGATAAAATCTTAAAATGTGATCTAGGGATCACGAAAGACATTGCTGTGTATACATTGTCTAAGATAAATGGAAAAACAGCTGCAAGAAAAGTTTCAGGAGAAAAAGCAATTGTGATGCAGAATGAGATGGGATTGGAACTTAGATAAGAAGACTAAACGTGGGAGAAATTTAAGATGGCAGTTAAAGTAGCAATTAATGGATTGAATCGTATTGGACGTCTTGCATTTTGGAGAATGCTCAAAGCAGAAGAATATGAAGTTGTAGCAATCAACGATTTAACATCTCCAAAGATGCTTGCACACTTATTAAAATACGATTCTTCACAGGGAACATATGCATTAGCTGACAAAGTAGAAGCTGGTGAAAACTTTATCACAGTTGATGGAAAAGAGATTCCAATCTACGCTGAAGCTAATGCTAAAAACCTTCCATGGGGAGAACTTGGAATAGATATGGTGCTTGAGTGTACAGGCTTCTACACATTGAAAGAAAGAGTATCTGCTCATATTGAAGCAGGCGCTAGAAAGGTTGTTGTTCCTACACCAACAGGAATAATCTTCAATGAGCAAATGGAATTGAAATTTTGAAAAAGGACTCTTAACAGGGTTCTTTTTTTTGTATAAAAAGAAGACACATCTTCAAAGAAAGAAATGTGCCAATACGATTCAGATTACGAAATGGGCGGCGTATCCATCATCTCAGGTACTTCAAACGAAGTGTGTCGGGATCCTTTCCGACCTTTGGAATCTGATTCATTTATATCTTTTCCATTATTTAATCTTGTAACTGCCAATGTGTTTTCTAAATTCATCCTTAATAATTCTCGTGTCATGTTATCCATTGGCTTTTGATCAAATTGCAAATTTTCTCTATCCTGCAACTGATCAATTAATTCCTGTAATTTGGCTGAAATATCATTAGGTTCATTTAAATCAGAATATCCCATTAAATAAGCAGGAGTTGTGTGTAATGCTTTTGCAAAATCTATCACTCGATTCTGCATGATATCATTTGTCCCGTTTTCAATTTTTGCAATCGTTGTTTTGCTTTTATAACCCAGTTTATTAGATAAATCTTCTTGTGTCATTCCAAGTTCTTTTCGTCTTTTCTTGATTCTTTCTCCAATATTAGACATAATCTTCAACTCCTTTTATGAGTTAATTATATCATAAAAATGATTTAAAATCAATGTATGTATATTTAAACGATTATAAATCAATTATTTTTCTTATATGTGAAAAACATAAAATACTTTTTCTCTCATATTTGTAGTAAGAAACAAGTGATCACGGTTGAAAAGGAGTTGTAAAAATGTGTAATTTCAAATATGGAGATATAGTAAAAGTTGATGATGGGTCTCATGATGGATTTTTCGATGGTAAAATAGGATATTTCATCCGGATAGATGCACAGAATCCTAAGAAAGCAGAAATTGTATTTCTTGGAGAAGAAGATGTCTTTAAGAAATATGGAGATGTGAATTGCATCCCATTGCAGTATCTAAGAAAGGTGGAATTAAAATGTGTGAATTCAAAGTAGGAGATGAGGTGTATTTTTCTCCTTATAATCTGAATTATTATGAATCTCATGGAGTGATCATCAGATTTGAACAATCCATAGATCAAAAAAGAAAATTCGCAGTGATCCATTGTGGGCATGGAATATTTGCAAGAGAATATCATGTTTTTCCTGAAAATTTGTATCATACAGAGGAAGAAGCATTAGATATTCTAAAACAGAGATTTCGTTTTGAAGTAAATGAGGTTAAGAAGAATATCCATACATTGGAAGACTTGCTGAAATTCTTATATAACAATGACGTTTCTGTTGATGAAGATGATGATGACTCAGTATGGAAAGAACGTGTTGCTGTCAGAGAATTGGCGAGAGAAATTTGTGGAATTGAGTTGGGAGAGTAATATGAAATGTGTGAATTCAAAGTAGGAGATGAAGTGTATTTTACCCCTTATAATCTGAATTATTATGAATCATTTCATGGAGTGATCATCAGATTTGAACAATCCATAGATCCAAAAAGAAAATTCGCAGTGATCCATTGTGGGCATGGAAGATTTGCAAGAGAATATCATGTTTTTCCTGAAAATTTGTATCATACAGAGGAAGAAGCATTAGATATTCTAAGACAGGAACTTCGAGCAAGAATTAATGAAATTAAAAAAGATATCCATACTTTGGAAGATTTGTTGAAATTTTTGTACAACAATGATATTTCCATTGACGCAGCTGGGAAGGGTGATGACTATTGTGTTTGGGAAGAACGTATTGCCGTCAGAGAATTAGTAAAGGAAATTTGTGGGATTGATCTGGGCGAATAAGAAAGGAGAAAGAAATGAGTTTTGGAATCTATAACGCTTTCATCTTTGATCGTAATTACACGATGCAAGAATTGATTAAAATGATGGATTTTTTGAGAAAAGAAGTAAGAAAACCGATTGATGCTCAGTTGCATAAGTATGTGTTAGAAAAATTCTTGTATTATTACTATCTGAGAGAACGTCTTTATGGTGATGAAATCTTGGAAATGTTAAAGAAAGAAACAGACTATGATAAAAAAACATGGCTGCGAAATACCATGAAGTGTCAATGGAAATCATTGTACAAAAATATCGTTTTATATATTCGAAGTAAAGTCAGAAATGCAATGGGAGATAACCTGGGGCAAAGTTTGGATCCTAATTGTCGGGCTGTTCTGTATCTGTTTGCAGTAGAAGAGAAAATTCTTTGTATTTATGGCGGAAATCAACATGTTATGCCAGTTTTGGAACAGCAAAAGTATTTAAGTGATTTTCAATATTGGGATAATGTTGATCGACCAGAAGCGATTTCAGAAAAGGACTGGAAAGAAAGACATCGCCTTTGGAAAAAGGCAATTGGTCCAGAATATTTTTGCCCTGATCATGGATTCATGATAAATCTTTATGATACTTCTGTAGAATTGTTCCGGCCAGATTTTCCATTTCATGAAGAATCAGCACCAGATCACGATGATATTCTGAGTCAATTAATGGATACTTTATATCCAGATCATAATGATCCTGGAGATTGTCAATGGAACGAGTTGAAAAGGAATTGTTTGAAATTGAGTATGGAAGAGATAAAAAATATTGTTCAAGGATAAAAATTGAAGAAAGTGAGTGATAAGAATGTTTGAGTTATTACAAAACACACCAGTTGGAGGGGATTGTACTTGTGGGTATGATGTCAAACTTGACAGAGAATATACGATTGAAGAATTTATTAATACTGTACTAAAAAAATATGCAAACGAATGGGGTATATTTGAAGTCAAAAGAGGATCTAATGCTATTGATTCTTTTGAATATAGTTATGGTAAATTAGCAAGCGAACCAAATAATGTGTATCAAGATTGTAAAATTAAAGAAGTATATGCTAGTGGTGGATGGTCTAGGATGGATTATGTGTTGTATCTGGAAGAAGAGAAAAATTTAAAGCCGGATAAGCCTAACAATAATAAAGAATCAGGATCATTTCGATTTATTATCAAAATGCATAATGGTGAAGAATCTGTAGTCGTTGTTTTCAAGAATGAATTAGACAACACATACTCATTTGTTAATTTGACAAATGAATGTATTGGTTCAAGTAAATTTGTGACAGTCGAAGAAGCAATTCAGAATATGAATGATCAGGTACGAAATGGATTAATTGAGTCTTATACAGTAAAAGGGAATCATCCTGAGTTAAGTATGGATGAGATTACACAGATCATTAAGGAATAACATAAACAAGGAGATACATATGAAATTAAAGTTAAAGAATTTTGCGAATGTTGAAAATGCTGAAATCAATCTGAATGGAGTAACGGTTTTAACAGGAAAAACAGATACAGGAAAAGAATATATAACAAAAACTCTCTATGGTATTATCCATGGATTGCATGATATTGATGATCAGGTTGCAGAAGTCTTTGAAAAAAAAGGAAAATACATAAAAAAGATACAAGAATTAATGGATGAAACGACAGATGAAGTGTTGTTGGCAAAATTATGTGGTTTGTATCGTATGGAAAAACGTAACTTAAAATATATTAATGAGCTTGGTCAGGAAATTATTCATGAAAACTTCTGTAAGTTATTCTATGATCAGATAAATTCCTTAGACAATGAATCTGAAAATACAGAAATTATTTTTAAAGATGATTGCTGTGGAACGACTTATATGGAATTTGTGGATGAAAGATGTGTCAAGTTTGATTCTAAAACAGATTTTAATCATGATGCTTTCTTATTAAATAATCCAAATGTTCTAAATTTCACAAATGTTGATCTTAATATAGAAGCGAATATAAATCTTTTCGAAAAACATATGATTAAATCATTGCAGCACGATGATGAATCTCAAATAAAAAAAATCGTCATTAATCAGATGAAAGAAACTGTTCTAAAAGAAATAGATTCTATCTTTCATGAAGTGATTCATGCGGATTATGTAATATCTCCAGCATTATATAAAACAACATGCAGAGGAATTGTTCCGGTAACTGGAAGGATCAATATTTCCTTAGAAAAAGAAGATTATCCAGAACCAATTAAATGTCCGAATATTGCACCAGGAATTCAATTATTCATCATTCTACAGAGGCTTCTTGAGGAAGGAAAGTTAAAATCTAAAAGCACTCTGATCATTGAAAATCCAGATGCTTACTTAGATCCTGAATTGCAAGTAAAATTTGCGGAGTTGTTAGTATTACTACGAGATAAATTAGGTATTTATATTGTGCTCACAACACACAGTCATTATCTCATTGATGCATTAGACTTGTTTTCTGTAAAATATGGTATTTCTGATCAGGCGGATTTTTATTTCATGGAGAAGAACGATGAAAAAGTAACTGTTGAAAATGTGAATGACAACATGGAAAGAATTTATCGAGAATCAGCAGATGTTGTACAGTATCTAGAAAATTTGAGATACGAAGTCAATCATGATTGATCTTTCACAGGTTTATATAAGGGAGAAAATAATGGAAATATTCAAAGAAATCATATTATTAGGGATAGGAGCATGTTTACCTATTATCTTTGTTACCTGTATAATTTACGGCATATGGAGATCATTTACAGCAAGACATGAATACATTTCAGGCGTTGTACATTGTACGGATAAGTACAAAGATAAAGCCGATACATATCTCCCTATGAAAATAGGAGGGTTTCCAAATCTTATCAATATCGATAATACAGATCACATATCAATTTTTCAATATGGTAATAAGGAAATCAAAGCAGAAAATAAAGATATTTATGATCAGGTAAAAGTTGACAAACAGTATAACGTTAAAATTGAAATTACAACCTATAAAGATGGTACTAAAGACTATGATGTGGTGAAAATTATATCTGAGATCAAGGAAAAGTAAAATAAACTGTACACAAAAAGAAGGTGAAGTAAATGGAAAAATACTGTGAATGGATAAAATACGATTATAGAACAATTTGCCCAAGAGAACACGATGCAAATAATCCTTACTGGCGAATCCCAGCAGATACGGACAAATTAAAATACTGTCCATATTGTGGGAAAAAGATAGTAATAATAGAATAGCGGCATCAGTAAAAGTTAACAAAACTCATTTTTTATATATGAAAAATAATTCATCGAAAATATCTCATATTTATATTGAAAGAAAAATTTTGAAATGAGGTTGGGATATATGGTTGAAGTTGTTGGAAAAACGAATGATACAGTTGTTCAATGTAAAAATTGTAAATGTCTTGTGAAATATGCTAAGAGTGATGTTGAATATACTTCAACACATTTCAGTAAATCAAACATAGAATTTTCAACAGAGCTTATTTGCCCTTGTTGCCACATGAAGATTCGTTTGGGTAACACAAAATGGATTCCATCCAATAGCATTAAGACAAAGCCAGGATTAATATCTTCCTATCTTCCAAGATTAAAGGATTTATAATTATGAGGTGGTCAATATGAATGATGAATTGTATGAATATATCAATAAAAAGAAACAGTCAGTCGTAAAACAATACGATCTGTTGTTAGAAAGAATTCAATTATCAAAAAACCCAAAATCAGCGATCGCTCTGATGTGTGATGAGGAATTTATTGTTCGAGAACCTCAATATCCCATATCAGAACTGCTTGATTTGATGTCTGTTTTTATTGATGAATATTATAAAGACAATGAGCTTTTTCAAGATTGTACAAAAGAGCTTACTGACGAATACATTACATATGCAACAGAAAAATACAGTATTCAATTCAGTGCTCCTTTTCGATATTCTTCGGAAATCATTGTTCGATATCATGCAGAACATGTGATGCATCCATCTTTCCCTGTACATCCAGAAATTTGGGATACTGCATCCAAAATGAGAGAAGAATTGATTGACTTTTATCGCCATAAGAGCATCAAAAGATTTTTACGGATCAACCGTCTGATGTTTCATACATATTATGAAAAAAGAAAAGAAAAAAGAGCAAATCCTTTTGTATTCTGTAAACAGTGCATTACAACGGTATATTACATGAAAACAGGATTGCTTGATCGATTAAATGAAAATTACAATGAATATGAAGCTGCGAAAGAGAAATACGAAAAGGAAAAATTAGTCTTCGATAAAGAACAAGAAGAAGCAAAGGAATTGAAAGAAAAAGCTGATGAAGCATTAAGATTCTTTAAAGAAATTGGATGGAACGTAAGATACAAAGGAATTTTACTGGAAGATGGAACGATGTACTTATAAGAAAGGAAATAAAATGGATTTTTTAAGACCAGATGGAAAACAAATTGAGATTAACAGTAAAGAAGAAGCTGCGGATCATATTAGGAAATCTTGTGATGATTGCAAAAAGTATGATTATACAATGCATACATGCCCAGTTAGATCATATCTTTTTTGTATGCACATGAGAGAGCTGCTTCTGATGGAATATTCAGAAAAGGCAGAGACTATGGTTCCGAATGTAAAAGACTATCTGCTTTATAAAGAAGGATTTAAATATATGCAGAATCTGCCGGAATATCGGATCGAACATAGCAAAGGAGTTGCTAATTTTTTGTATTCATTTGCAAGAGTTAATTATTTTGATAATTTTCGATCCCAGTCTTTGTATCTTGTTGGGTTGTTGCATGATATTGGATATTATGAAAATCCAACAGGAGAAGATCATGGAAGAAAAGGTGCAGAACTATTAGAAGTTGCTGGAATATCTAAAGATTTTTGTGATCTGATCCGCTATCATGGAAAGTATATTCAAAATCCTAGTAGAGATCAGGAATTAATGTGGTTGGCTGATCTTTGCATCAATGGAAAGGGAGAATATATTGGATATATGAAAAGATTTCAAAGTATTTGTGAACGTTATGAGAATGATTTGGATCGCTTAATGAATGTACAGAAAATTGTAAATCATCTGGATCAGTATTATCTGGAATATCGGTAATTTTACAGACTTGTCTCTTGCTTTATAGGAAAGAGATGAGTCTTTTTTATATATGAAAATCTTTTTTTCAGAAATCTTTCATATTTGTAGTAGAAGCATAATGAAAGCAGGAAAAGAAAGGAAACAGAAAAATGAGTTTTTGGTCATGTGTAAAAGGAATGATCGAAGTGTATCCTATGGGAAGAACACAAGCAGAAATGAGATATATCTTAGAAACAGTTTTATCTCATTTACCTCCTGTTAGCGGATCAGAAGGAAACATGAAAGTACATGTTGTTCAGAAGTCATGATTCAATTATAGCAGTTCTGCTGATGAATTTGGACAAGATACGGGAATGGGAAATAGTCATTATGGGCGATTTTTTAATACACAATCATGTTATTTGCCAGATATTTTGGTCGAAAAATATAAGAAAGAAGGAAAATACAAATGACAAAATGCTATATGGTCATGTCAGAAGATAATTTGCTACCTGATGTTACAGAAACATATATCTTTACAGATTATGAGAAAAATCCATCTGATTATATGAGGTGTTTATATTGGCTGTACATAGCTTTATCAAAACGTGAAAACTATTATGAGCGAAACTCTCCAACAGCATTTGGTGATCCGGAATATACAAGGTATGTTGGAATGGTAACAGGAATCCTGATGGTAACAGGTTGGGAAGAAATTGTAACAAAAGATCAGATTATCATTAAAAACAAAAGAAGAAAAATTTTGGTTGTCGATCGGATCAAAAGATCAGAAAGTTACTATAAAGAAAAAGCTGAGATCAATGAGTTGTTAAGAGATTTGCGATAGAAAAGTGGTAGGAGAAAGCTAGTTAATACGTTAAAGGATGTTGTGTTATTCAAGGAGATGCATTGTGGAATCAAGAAAGAAGAGAAAAGAAAAAATAGAAAAATTCTTTGAGAATATATCTGAAAAAGAATTGGATGACATGTTGGAAAGAAATGGAATAAACGATCTTGAATCTGAAGAAGCAGCTTGTTTTCGTTTAATAAAAAAAGAAATTGAAAGGAGCTTACGGTAATGATCTACAATGTATTAGATGTATCCCGTCATATTATAAATTATAGTGAAGAAAAAGATTATGGTGTTTCTAATTTGAAGCTTCAAAAGTTATTATATTTTGTACAGGCATATTTCATGTTGGAGAAAAAAGATCATACTCCTTGTTTCCATGAAAAAATCGAAGCATGGGATTTCGGACCTGTAGTGCCAGAAGCATATCAAGAATGGGCTAAATATGGCAGTTGTGATATTCCACAACATTTTAGCCAGGGAGCCCATGACTTTAGTCGTTGGGAGCAGTCAGTGATCGAATCCTATATGGTAATTGATAAGGATAATATTTGGAATTCATACAGAGTCCAGTATCATGATGATATTATAGATGAAGACGACAAGAAACTCATCGATAGAGTGATTGATCGATTTGCTGATTACACAGCAACGGATCTTGTATCATTAACACTTTGTCAGAGGCCTTGGATGGATACTTATGTCGAAGGACAAAATAATGAAATTACGACAGATGCAATAAGGAGGTATTTCAGTGCAGCAAAATGATATTGATCTGGATGAACTTGCAAAACACATTATTGCAGCTATGTTCATTTTCTGTAGTGATGTGATCATCATAAAAGAGATATGGTGTTTTGGAATTGTGCAAAAGTATTTTTCAAAATTTTGTGCAATGAATAATTTGTTGGAAATGAACTTTTCTGGACTCATGATACTGATTACATTTGGAATTACTGCAAAGATAATATTTTCAACAGTTCCAGATCTGATATTGTGGATGTTCGTTTTAAAGAAAAAAGAGAAAAATCCTGAACTTGAATATCTGTGCGAAATATGGAATCTCGTGAGAGGAGTATATGTACTTTTTTTAATATGGTTTGCAGATGTAAGTTTTGAAATCTTTTTGTATCATAGAATTGCTTCATATCTTGATTTTTCTTCCATGCCAATCAGTATATCTACATTTGTTGTTTGTATGTTGTTTTTTATTGGCTCTTTAAGCTTTTCTTTTTATATTATTCCAAAGATAATCTTTTTCATTATGAAATAAATTAGAAAAATATTTTTTGAGATAAAAGAGACTAAGCGGTCTCTTTTTTTATATATGATTTTTCTTTTCCAAGATTTCTCTCATATTTAAATTAAAAAAGAAAGGATGAGAGTTGTGAAAGAAAAAGAATTCGAAGAAAGATTAAGAAAGAAGATTAATGAAAGATATTCTAATGTATCAAGAGAAGAAAAGAGTAAATATCTGAAAAATTATTGTAAAGATCAGAATAAGTGTGGTAGCTGTGCTATTCTTCAAAAAAAAGATGAAAAATGTGACATAGAAGAATGTGACAGATATAGTAAATGTTATGAAGATTGTGAAAAATGCTATTTATATAATATAGTTAATTGTGTGTTTGATCAGTTTACAGACGAAGAACTTGATGAATTTTATACATTTATCAAAACTATTAAAAAAGAATTTTTTGAAAAGTCTTATGACGAGAAACAGAAAATTCATAAGAACTATATCGAAACTCATACAAAAAATGAAATTCTTGCTGTCGCGATTGAAGAAATGGCTGAATTAACAAAACATCTAACAAAGATCATGCGCGGGAAAGAACCAATGAAAGCTAATTACGGATGTATTGAAGAGATGGCAGATGTTCAGATCTGTTTGGATACATTAAAAGAATATATGGAAATTTCTGATTCTGTTATAGATGCAGCAGTAGAAGTTAAATTAGAAAAATATGTTAAGGAAAGGAATGATACGAATGAGAATGCATAAATCGAAAGATTATCGATCAGAGCAAAAGAAACAAAAATATGAAAGGAAAAGAAGAAACGCAAAAAATATGCTTTATTTTATTGATCTAAGCAGAATACCCCGTCCACAATGATAGTTGGGCGGGGATGAATGCGGTCTTCCTTTGAAATGTAAGAATCTTATATATGAAAAATATCTTTCAGAAAATCTATCATATTTAAGGTGCAAGACTTAAGAAAGGAGGAACGACGGGGAATGATATATCGAGTGGTAAGAACTGTATTAAAACAGAAGAAAGATCCCGGATTATATGAATATCTGGATCATCAT
>ENA-USUG01002034-USUG01002034.1-human-gut-metagenome-genome-assembly--contig:-NODE-2034-length-31850-cov-12.396280_pt1 | contig 31850 bp, 26 predicted proteins | sample MGYA00250059_ERZ773394 | MGnify/ENA primary metagenome ERZ773394 (study PRJEB29103, sample SAMN06111957) | human gut metagenome | biome: human gut; feature: ankylosing spondylitis patient; material... | reverse complement strand
TTATCCATCACACGCATCATCCGTTCCAGAAACTTATAACTCAGAACAGATTTCGGACGTTTCAGGTGTGGACACAGTTCTAATGTTTCTTCAATCTCACGCTGTACTTCCAGCTCATTTTCTGTCAGATGTTCTTTCTTTCTGGACGTGAAGTTTTGTCGGATCCGGAACAATGTCGCATTATAGAGATTGTTCGATAAGTGCATGTGATGATCCAGATATTCATATAATCCTGGATCTTTCTTCTGTTTTAATACAGTTCTTACCACTCGATATATCATTCCCTATCGTTCCTCCTTTCTTAAGTCTTACACCTTAAATATGATAGATTTTCTGAAAGATATTTTTCACATATAAGATTCTTACATTTCAAAGGAAGACTGCATTCATCCCCGTCCAACTTTCATTATGGACGGGGTATTCTGCTTAGATCAATAAAATCGACAGCTTCCCGATACACAGATACTGTTTTTTTTAAAGATATGATTGTAATTTTTAATTTTAGCACTGTATGTTGAAAATATCCGCATATCGAACAGCTCCTTTCTTATTTTTCTTCTTTCCTTAAATATGAGATTTTTGAAAAAAAAATATCTTTCATATATAAAAATCTTCTTCTTTAAAAGGAAACGTTACCTAACTCATGACTAAAGTCACGAGAGTGCGGTAACTGCTCTTCAAAAATCTCATATTTAAAATAGAAAGGAGTTTTGAACATGAATCAATTTTATTTAAAAATCAAGAAGATACAAACATTAAAAGAACTGGAAAAAGAATCAGAAGTACAAAAAAGAGAGCACGCTGATCTACACACAGATGAAGTTCTTGCTGGAATTATTGATGATGTTTTGAAAGAAATTAACTGGATTGCGGCAAAAAACAGTGATTATGACTATATCCCATGGGCAGAAAACAGGAATTATCCTCAGTTATGGAAAGATAATTATTATCAACCGTTTCATGAAGGGGATTTTGCTGTACTTTTGGAAATCCCGCTGGATGATATGACTAATATTCCTTATATACAACAGATTGATCTCATCCTTGATTTTTTTCGAAAAACATTCTATGAAGACAATATTTTATCTTTGATGGTCCACAATTCAGAACCACATACGCATTGTCATATTTTACTACATATTCCAGAGAAGATCATCCCAGCATTAAAGCAAGATGATGCATGGTTTGAAATACGCAAACGCCTAAACAACCATTTGAAAAAGCATGATATTACCTACCAAGATGATCATTCTGAAGACAAAGATCCTAAAAATCTTCCATTTTTAAATCGAATAGATTATTACATTCCAAAAAAAGATCAAGGATTTGATCGTCAAGATCAAATAGAATTGGTCTATGATGCGAAGTCAGTAAAAGCAATGTTAAATCCTGATATGAAGATTGAAAAGCAGGAAGCAATTTTGGATAAAGTTCTAGAATACTTTACAAAAATTGAAAAACGAATGGTCCGAAAAGCTAGAAAGGGAGATATAAAAAGGGAAGAATTTTTCGACCATGTCACAGAATTTTTAAGTAAAAAGTTTGATTTAAATGAAAAGGAAATGGAGATCATGTTATACCGTGTAGACGAATCTATCTTTGGATATTACGTATTGGAAGATTTGATCAACGATGATTCTATTAGTGACATAAAAGTAATTTCTCCTAATCTGATCAGAATCAAACGATATGGAAAACGTTTATCTTCTAATTTGCATTTTCGAGATATTTATGATTATGAACGTTTCTGTGATGGAGTAGCCATACGTAACAATTCTGATCTTTCTCCGATGAATTCCGTGCAGAACTTCACAGATACAACAACAAATAAGAATAACATTCTTCGTTTCAATATTTGTACGAATTATGTAAACTCTGTTCCTTATCCATACATTCATATCCGTAAAATTTCTCGCATAAAGAAAGATATTGAAGATCTTTATAATGCAGGAATGATCGAAGATTTAAAGATTGCAGCTTATTTATTAGAAAAAGTAAAAACAGCATCTGGGATCTTATTTACTGGAAAAGGCGGATCCGGAAAGACAACATTAATGAACACTTTATTGGAATATATTCCATACAGCAAATCTGGATTGATCATACAGGAAAATGAGGAATTGTTTACTTATAAACACCCAGATTTAATGTTTCAGCATACAGTGATTCCAAGAACTTACAATGAACCGCCAATTGGATTAGCAGATCTTGCAAGGAATGGTTTATTAACTGACTTAGATTATTTTATCATTGGAGAGATCAAAGGGGCTGAGGCCCTGCCTTTCTTAAATGCAGCTTATACAGGACATCAATGTTGGGCATCTGTTCATGGTGCATCTTCTACTCAGGCATTAAACAAATTAGCCGATTATGTAAAATATGCTTCTGATTATTCCAGAGAGGATGCGTTAAAGATGTTGATGAGCATGGATGTCATCATCTATATGAAAGATTACAAAATCTATGAAATTTCTGAAATATCCGGTTGGGATTATGAGAAAAAGGAGATCAAATACAAGACGATTTACAAAAAAGAAATCGTGCTTCCGAAAAAGAACAAAGAGACCCGATAATTTTCGGATCTCTTCTTTTTTTAATTGACGAAAGCTTCTACATAATTTCGCATATTACATTCAATTTTTTCTTTCGTCTGACGGGCAATTTCTTTTTCTTCCAGATCAGGAGAAACTGTTTCCAGTGATTCTAAAACAGCCATATAACCTTCACACATAAGATCATCCTTATGTTTTTCACTATATTCAGGATATTTCTCTTTTAGAATTTTTTCAATATCATCCTGCATGGTCTCCAAGGTATCTTTTTTAATCTTCTCTTTCTGATAACCATCTTCTGTCTGATGAAACTGTTCAATCATTTGTTTCATATCATTCATATGTTACTTCCTTTCTCTATGCGTCATTGAATACTACATTATAAATATGAATGTTTTCAGAAAAGATAATTTTCACATATAAAAAACAGAGAAGAAAAATCTTCCCTGCTTTGATTTTTGGAGTATTGAATTGTTATGTCCAGATTAGAGATATTTTTTGAACTCTTCCTCTGACATATTTGCCATTTCTGCAGCTTTAAATGTTGAAAGTGTACCATCACCAACAAGTTCGATCAAAGTCTCTAGTCTTCCTTCTTTGCGACCTTCTTTGCGACCTTCTAATCTGCCCTCATTTTTTCCTTCTTCTTTGACTTCATCCAAGATCTCACACATCTCATTAACTCCTTCCTTATTCTCCTTGAAAAAACTAACTCGTTCAGCCAAAACATCATAGTTCATTTCTTTGCTTTGTTTACACCAAAAGTCTTGCATTAACTTTCCAAGCTTCGTTTCATCTTGAATTGATGAATTCACATATATGATATGCGATTTATCATTAAAATTTTCTCCCGTTTCTTTGATCATGCGATCGATGTGGTAAATCGGCAATCCTTTGCCAAGAATATCATTTTTTGTGATGAAGATTACATACGTTTCTCGCAGTTGGTCATAATCATCTCCAGCTTCAGTGATATTCGCATCCAAAAGACTACTGTTATATCTTGCTCTCTTAGGATCTGCTCCATCATTTTTATTCTGAAATTCAACATTATGTATGGCCCCTTTACTGTCATGTGCTAGAATATCCATACGAATGGAACGCCCTTGCAGATTTTTGATATCCTGCTGACAGTTCACATGATCTACAATCAGGTCATCTCGATCAAGAATGATCCTGAGTACGAGTTCTGTACATTTCTTATCTTCAAACACTTTGCTCATAAAAGTGTCATGCATAAGACAGAACTCTTGGATTTGAGACTGATACCTACGATTTCGTTCTTCAAAATCTTGTTCCATATTTCTTCCTTTCTTTGATTATATCCCTTTTTGAGATAAAGCACAATCAGGAAAAAATATGGAATTTAAATACTCCTGTTCTCCTTTCTCCTGATCGTCATTTCTTGTTACATTACAAATATGACGGATGAGAAGAATAATAAATTTCTACTTGGAAAAATAATACTCATTTTAAATATGTAAGATTCCCCAGAAAATATCTTACAGTTATCTACCATCCTATCACTCATACTTAAGATATAACAAGTGATGAATGGAGAAAATCTTATATGTGGTTTTCAAAATCATAAAAATCTTTCATATTAAATATGTAAGATTTCCGAATATCCTCTGTCAAAAGAGAATATCCGGATGCTTGTTTTTAAGTTATTTTACGGTCATTTTATGGCCAAAGTTTATTTTTTGTTATCTTCATGAATCTCATGTAGATAATCCTCTTTATTTTTTAGAGCCAATGTTTCGCGCACATTGGCTCTTTTTCTTATTTTTAAATCTGCTTTTTGCTTTTTATGTTTGAAGCTTTCTTTTATTTTTGTCTTAATTTTTCTTATGACTGCAACAACTTTTCTATCGAAAATATCTAATATCTTCTCAGCGTAATGAGTTACAACAATCGTTATGATGACTACTATATCGATTCTCATCTCGGACACCTCCAATTCACTGGCAGCATCCGGTCTTACCTCTTCAAAGATAAATATGAACGAATTTTTCCGAAAAGTTTTTCATATATAAGATTTGTTGTTGTGTAAGTATATATTTAGACAAAAAAAAGAAGAACAGCTTATTGATCTGCTCTCCCTTTGCACTCTATTTCTTTTTTCGTTCTTTTTTCAAAAGCTCTACCATTCCAACCATTAAGAGGACACCAATTCCTGCAACTACGAGATAATGCCATAACGGACGTTTTACAATAACATAGAATTCTGTACTTTTGTGTCCAGGGTCCTGTGATTGGATCGTTACTTTTGTTTTTCCATATCTTTTTGCGATCACGCTATCTCCATTTGTCTCAACTTTCTCTTTATCCCCTGATTTTAAAGTGATCGCCTTTTTTGTTGCATTCACAGGAGATATCGTATAATAAACATGGAATCTTTCTCCTTTTTTTAAATAAATATTCTTTTTCACAGTGATATTTTCTACCATTTGTTCAATGTAAATAGTAACTTTTTTTGATAATTTTGTCCCATCGGTAGATCTTACAGTCATTTCTGTCTGTCCGATCTTCTTTGGAACAATCGTTCCATCTGACTTTACACTTGCATAATCATTCTTCTTCATTTCATACACAAGTTCTTTGTTTGATGTTGTTACAGGATCAGTATCATAACGGAATTTTTGAGAATATCCCATATAATAAGACTGCCACTTATTTGGAACGATTTCTTTCATTTTTGTGATTACCGTTACATTTGTAACGCTGTAAATATCTGCAGCATTTTTTGATTCGACAATGATCTGAGTTGATCCGTTTTTCTTTGGATATATCATTCCATTTTTATCTACGGTCGCGATCTCTGGATCAGCTGAGGAAAACTTGATCTTATTATCTGTAAACCCTAAAGGGAATACCTGATAATTTACTTTTTCTGGTTTCCCCATGATCAATGTTTTTTTGCCCTCAGATTTGATCTTTTTGATCTTCTGATAAACTCTGAATTTATGCACAACACTTGTGCCATTGTAAGCTTTTGCAGTAATATTTACATATCCTGGTCCAACAGCCTTTACTTTTCCGTTTTGATCTATGGTTGCTACATTTGAATCAGATGTTGTATAAGTGACTTCCTGAATCGTTGCATTTTTTGGAGAAATCTCAACTTTCATTTTTACAGATTTTCCAAGTAAAATTTCGGTTTCTTTTGTTTTATCAACTAGCTGTGTGACTGGATTGACACATTCCATAGGAAATTCAGAGAATTGTCCTTCAATTTCAACACGAATCTTGAATTTTCCTTTTTTCTTTCCATAAACAATTCCGTTTTGATCCACCGTTGCTATTTTTGTATTGCTTGATGAATATTTTGCATTTGAATATTTTGCATTTTTAGGAGTCATTTCAATATCCAGTGGAGTGCTTCCACCGATGTCCACATAATTTGCTCCACCAATTATAAAATATTTCATAGTTTCGCCCGGATAATTATCAAAGAAGAAATTAACTAAAGAATCTGTTGTTTTGATACCATATTTCTGATTCACTTTTGTGATCATCTGCTTCATTGTTTTGTAATTGCTACTCTTTATGTGATAGAAATCAGTTAAAAACTTCTGCACTCTTTTCTTCTGTGTTAAGTTTCTGTAATAAGAATAGATATTATCTGCCAGATCATCATCTGAAATAAAAAATTCATCAATCGCAGCATAAAATTCTGGATTTTCCGGATATGATACATGTTTTTTGTAGTCATTTCTTGATGAATTACAAATAACACCTTTGACTAGCTGATATACATTTACATTTCCTGCATTTGTTCTTATGATTTCTGCATATTGCAAATCGGATAATGATTGGTCTTTTTCATTGCAATAATCAACAAATTCATCATCTCCATCTTTCAGATAATTCAAAATATGTTGGTTCTTATCTCCACCATACCCATTTGCGTATGTTTCTAACTTCTTAAGTTTTCTCGTATATTCTGTAACTGACATTTGATTCGTTTCAGCTCTGATCTTATCAGGAACCATCACACTTTGTGTAATACACAGAATACTTAGTAACACAATAAATATTTTCTTCATGATTTTCTCCTTTTCTATATATTCTCAATACAAATATGAGAGAAATCGAGAAAAAATATTTTCACATATAAAAAAACGGCCCCTAATATTATATTAAGAAATCGTTTTTTTTCATAAAAATAACAACTAATTTATTTTGATTTTTTCTGCCTCATTCTTTATTCCTTCACGTTCATAAACAGAATCATTTTTGCTCCAAAATTTTTCAATATCAAAATTATGTTCTTTTAATTTTTTATCCAAATTCGTAATGTTTTTAATATCTCTTTTATAATTTGCTAAAGATTTACTACTTGTTAATTCCTGTGCACTCTTAATATTACAACTTCAAACCAACTCTTCTTCCAAAATTTTTAACCTGCGTAATACATATTATTTCTTTAACATTACTAGAATTTTTTAAAATTTCGATATTCTTTTTTACCTTATCTACTTTCCCAGTATCTGTATCGAAGACTAAAATCACCGTTGTATTTTCTTTTATCGTGATAAGTCGAGAATTGGTTAGTACATTTTCAACAACATTGAATACACGAGCTATTCCAGGTATGATTAATTTCATATCTTTCTTTAAAGTATCAACAACCTTCTTGTCATCTTCTCCTTCAACATAATATAAATAGTGCTTTGTCGCCATTTTTTTATCCTCTTTTCTTTATGATACGATATCATATACAGAATCTACACTCGGTGCTGTGCAAAATAAATCGTTTTCGACCGCAGATCGCAAAGAGTCAGTATTCCTTTTTAATATTTCATTTGCACAAATACACTTGATTGGGTGCTCATCATCATATATATCTTTTTTCATAAATGTAAAAGAATGTTTTGGTAAGTTCAAATCTAAAATGTCCGTATTATGAGTCGTAAAAAATAACTGTTCATTTGGTCCAAGGCTATCTATCATAATTGCTAAAAATGCCTTTTCTATTTCACTATGAACAAAAGAAAATTTCTCATCACAATAATAAAATTGGTTTCTATTTGTTAAGATAGCTGCAACAATATTTGCAATTTCTATTCCGGATTTTGTACCGCTTGATAAAATACTTTCATTTACAATAGACCCTTCTTGTACAATTACACTTTTTGATCGCATCCGTATTATATAAGAGTCTTCAACAGTGTCCATTTCCTCAACTCCAATTATGGATGGATCTAATGCCTTTAATGTTTTTTCTAGCACTTTAAGATAAACTGTTTTAAAGTCTCCCTTAGGGAATTTAAATTTGTCTTTTCTTTCCGGGTAGACAAACAGCCAGTATAAATTGCTTAGTTTTTCCAGCTCATTGACATAATCTGTTTTGTATTCCGCTTTTTCCATTTTTGTATTCAGACGTTGTTTACAACTTTCATAGCTATCATTTTTGTTTATATTCACTTGTTCAACTTTCAACATGATGTTTTTATCTGTGTACCTACCTTCAAAAGACGGCTGTATTACAATTTGTATAGAATTTAAAATGAGCTCATTTAACACAAAATCCATTGAAAAGAATGCTTTTTTATTTGTATCACAAATATTTTTCAATAAAAGAGAAATTTCTTTTCTTTCCATAAAATTAAAAACAGACATTAGCATCTGACCAAACGAAGTTTTTCCAGTTGCATTTGCACCCATTAAAATATTGACCTTTTTATATCTAAAATTTGGCCTTTCTGATAAATATTCATCTTCTATATACGAATTTACAATTTTTTTAGGATACGACATATTCATATGAAAATTTTTAAATGCATAAAAATTGTCTATCCTTACATCCATAACTATCATTTTCAACATCCCCCTAGTTCTAATTTCGCAATTCACGAACTAATCACTCCTTTATTATACAAAATTTCAAAAAAAATTTCAATTACATGTCATATTTTTATTATGCACAATGAAGCATTTTTATTATAAATATGATATTATTTTGTTTTAAAATATTTTCACATATAAAAAACAGGACAATTTTCTGCCCTGCTTTGAACCATTTATTTCCATAAGTTTTTTTGATATTGTTCTTCTAATTCTTTAATATTTAGATCGATCAGTCCATGAGGATTTATTTCCTGTCCACATTCTTTACAAATTGCAACTGTTTCCAGATAATCAAATGGTTTTCCTTTGATATTCGTTGTTCTTTCCGCTTTTCCCCATACAATATCTGTTTCCTTTCTACAATCGATACAAAAATCTCTTTTTACTTTTTCCATATGATCTCCTTTTATTTTAAATATGAGTTTTTTTATCCAAAATATTTTTCACATATAAAAAGCAGAGAAGAGATCCCTTCCCTACTTTGATTTTGGAGTATTGAATTGTTATGTTCAGATTAGAGATATTTTATAAACTTTTCCTCTAACATTTTGATTTTTTTTGCTGTTTCTGAAATTGAAAAAGTTTTATCTTGAGCTAATTCAACCATGATTTTAATCTTGGCTTGTTTTTTACTTAATTCATAATTAATTTTAAGGTCTTTTTTTTTCATCATAAAGACCTATTGCATCCAATGTATTATTGCAAATAATAGTAATTGCATCACTGGATAAATGGCACAACATTTCTGTATATTCGTATTCTTCATCTTTCACTGCACAATGACATGCTAACCATTTTCCTTCCGCATTTTCTTTGATCCATTCAGAATCCAATTCAATTGATTCACAAACGGCATCTTCAATTATGATTTCAATATTGTCATTTGGATCATCTTTCAGAAACCATTGAAATTTTCCTGTTTTATCGTATGCTGCGTGACATATTAAGAAAAATTCTGTATTGTTTTTGTGATTACTGGAAATTCCCAAAAAAGTTTTTGTCATATCGTTATCTCCTGTTCATTTTGTTATTCTATATTTTGTATTGTTACATTGTAAATATGAGTTTTCGAAAATCTTATATATGAAAAATAATTTTTGTCAAATCTCTCATATTTAATATGAAAAGAAAAATGATCCGAACGAACTCCTAAGAGCAATACTTAAGAGCAAACGTCCGGATGCTGATTATTAAGTTTTATTTATCCTGTTTTGGATAAACGTTTATGTTGATATCACAGTCTTTATTCTTTTCAACTGTGATAGTTGTATCTGAGCTAGAGGGTTGAATATCTTGCTCAGTGGTGGAATTAGGAGTCGGTGATTTGTCATCGGCTCTTTTTTTACACCATTGATGAAATTTCTTAATTTCCTTTGTTAACTGTATTCCGTACCATGCAATCTGCAATGCCATTACTATTTTCTTCATATCGGATATTCCTTTCTATGGAGCACCCGAACTTTTTCTTCTCATACCAAATATGCGATTTGAGAAAATTAATCTGGCACTGAAAGGGATTTTCATATTTTTGCACAAAAAAAAGAAGAACAGACACTGTATCTGTTCTCCTCTTATGTTTAGTCTTTGAAAGACAAAACCAAAACTTGCAACTCTATCTTACCACATTTTGCCAAGAATCTCAATCCTTGTAATCTCCAACAGTAAATTCATAGGTGTATTTAACCGTAGGATGATCACTTTCATTGTTCTTTAAAACCTTTTCAAGATAACTCCAGCGATCAGCTTTTCTCCAAATACTGTCTTTTTTCAAAGTATACATGTATTTGTAACTAATAAATCTTGTTGTTTTTTTATTTGCTAAGTTGTAAGGATCCCCTGTTGTGATATAAACTTCTGGTTTAGAAGTTGCTGTTTTTCCACCGCTATCTGTAACTGTAAATGTGATAATGTGACTTCCCTGATCTTTAATATCATTTAAAGTCAAAGGATTCGGATTCACCAGTTTTGGTGTTAATTTGATCTTATTTGCATCATCTTCAATATCACTTGCAAAAGCATTTGTTTTGATCTCATTTAAGATCTCATCGCCTCTTTCAGCTAATTCTTCCACTGTATAGGCAAGATAATCAGATTTTAAGACAGGTGGATTATTGTATTTGACACGCACATATCCTGTTTGTTGTACTGTATTTCCGCCAATATCTGACACTTCATATGTAATCTTAATATCAACATATTCATCTTTATTCAGATGATTAAAATAAGTATCAAGTTTTGATGTTTTGGAAGGATTTAAGACGGTTGCTGGTTTATAATTATCCTTTTTGCTTGCAGGATATTCGATCTTTGCAACTCTGATGCTGCTTGTTAATTCATTTTCTTCGCGATCCCATGCTTTAACCAATCCGAGAAGATCAGAAATTGTGACCTTATCATTTTCGACATATTCTTTTAATGCATTATTAGATACTTTATCGGAATACTGAAATTCAAAGTATTGGTTTTCATTTTTTTTGTCTTCTTTGATTTTTCCATCAAAATCCGGTTTTTTTGTCTGTTCTGATCCATCTGAATTTTTAGCTGGATATATAAAAGGCTTATAATCCCACTGTGCATAATTTGTATCGACTGGAATTGCAGCATGTGCAGCACTCATAGGAACACACATCAAAACACTCAGGCTTAAACAGGCACAAGCAATCACCTTTCCTCCAATTTTTCGTAATCGCATTTTCTGCGGCCTCCTTTCTAAAAAATAGTATTACAATATAAATATGAGATATTTGGGGAAAGATATCTGGTGTGTCTGCTTATTTTCTTTCTCAATTCAAATATGAATTTTCAGAGAAAAAATATGACACTACAGAAATTAAACTCGTTTTGCGACAAAAAAAGAACAGATACACAATATACCTGTTCCTCACTTTTCGCTATAATATCTTGTTCGCTATTGTTGGTGGAAACAAGCATCTTTTCGTCCGTTCGTTAGGAACTCTATATCAAATGTGTATGACAAGAAAAAAGACAGATCATTATAACTATGTTTTGATTGATGATATTTTAGCTGATGATGAAAATTTTGATCGTTATTTTTTGAATATCACAGGCTATAAGTTAGTTGAAACTTCTTTTTTCCATATTGAATATGACATAAACAAAAACAAATATGAGATGTATATGAATTATCCATGTAACAATATTGGGAAAAACAGTTGGGCAAAGCTAATCTTTACCGATAAAAAAATGTTCTTCGATTATTATAAAAAGTTAAAGATGCAAAGCATATTGAGCCAATCATTATCGCAGGGAACTGGATAAATGTAAAAAATGATTCCAAATGTTTTGCCTCATGCATAATTAACAAAACTTCTCAAATTTATATTGAAAAGGAACGAGATTAATCTCGTCCTTTTTCATCGATTTTTATTTTTCCCCTTACATCAATTCCATAATATTCTAATCCCTTTCTGATGCGTTCCCTGATATTATTATAATTTTCCTTTGTACCATAACATTCTATTTCTGTATTTAGAGCAACGGAAAGAAAATTTTCACTTCCTTTATTTGATTTTAATTTCTGACGTTTCTTCCTAAATTCTTCTTTGTCATAATTTTCTAAAGCTTTTTGTATCTGCTCTTTTGTATATACGTTATAAATATTTTTTTTATGATCTTCTTGTTGTAGCATTTCTCTTAGCTTGTATTTCGGGTACATTAAGATCAATTGTTCTGTTTCTAAATCTATCTCTGTATCTCTTTTTATATTGTTCATTTTCTTAAAAGATTCGTGATGAAAATAATCTTCCTGCAGTTTGAATAATCCATTCTTTAACGCTTTTACCTGTTTATCGACTTCTTTAAAACTTATCATTTCATCAACCATAGAAGAATCACCAAATGGAAAGCCTTGATTTTCTTCATTTTTCATGATACACAACTTGATCTCATCTAAATATTTTGAAAACTGCTCTATTTGATCCTGCACAGTTCGGATAATGTTTTCATCAACGTAATTTCTTGGTATAGATTGATAAGATTTTATCTCATAATTTGAAAACTTAGATTCAATGAGATTAATTTTTTCTTTCTTGTCCTCATTTATTTTTACATTAGGATATATTCCTTTCAACGTATTTGTTCCCTGTACACAAATACGATGCTTTAATTGTTCTAATTGTTTTCCATATGGCAACCACCGATTCATAATCTCTCGATAATGATCTCCGCAACAGTGTTCTCTTGCTCCAAATAGTTCAATGATACATACATTTCGAAAAGTTCCGTCCTTTTGTTCTACTACTTGTTCTTCTGGCAAACAATTTTCAAATAATTCAACATCCTCATAGGAAGAAGGCTTGATCATATCTTTTTTATTGATCATTCCGTAGTAATCTATTAAAATAGATTGCAGGCATTTCATATCCAATGATGGACAGTCATTTCCCATAAGTGTTTCCAAAAGAAATTGTAACGAGCTATAGATTTCTACAATTTCTTTCTTTGTCTTATTACTTTCTAATATGAGTACAGTGTCTGGATTTCCAGGTTCGTATTCATAATAATGATACAAAATATAAAGCATATTTTCTCCTTTCATTTTTTCCCTTTCATTCTAAATATGAGTTTTTTCACAAAAAATATTTTTCACATATAAAAAAAAGAAGCAGCCTTTCAAAGAAAGCCACTCCTTTCGTTTCTTTATTTAATTTTTACTTTCTTCACACTACTCCACTTACCATAAACCTTTGTTTTTCCAACCTGTTTGTAAGCTCTGACTCTGACATAAACTGTTTTCTTTTTCTTTAGTCCTTTTACTTTGTAAGAAGTGATCGTGTATTTTTTGCGTTTTACTTTGATCTTTTTGTATTTGAACTTCTTGAGAGTCTTTACTTTCTGCCCTTTAAAGTTCTTTTTGTAAGAATAGCTGATCTGGTATCCTGTGACCTGATCCTTATTCTTTAAGATATTGATCGTAAACGCTTTCTTTAATGCTTTGATCTTCTGGATCGCAGCTTTCTTTACAGAAATCCTGATCACAGGAGCTGCAGTTGTTGCAGTTTCTTTTTTTGCTGCAGTCGTTCCTGCTGTAGAAGAATCTTCTGTGCTTGGTCTTGTTTCTGTCGTAGCAGGTTTTGTTTCTGTTGTTGTGGAAGATGTGGTTGGTGTTGACTCTGTTGTAGCAGTTGTCTTATCTTCCGTTGTAGGTTTGTTTTCTGTTGTTGTAGTAGCTGCAGTTGTACCAGTCGTTGGTTTGGTTTCAGAAGTTGCAGAACTGCTTTCTGTTGTGCCAGTCGTTGTTGTAGGTTTCTGATCTTCGGTTGTCGTAGGAGCTTTCTTTTCGATCACAAACGTAAAGTTTAATTCATACCCTTTGTAATCTCCCATACCGATGATCTTCATACTTGCAACACCTGGATCGATGTTATTGCTGTATTCGATCTTGTAATCTATATTTTCCTGTAATTCTTTGTCACAGTGGCTGCATCTCATGTCAGGATCGATCAGGACCGTATTTCCAGTCCATTTGAATGTTCCAAGACTTTCTCCATCCTTGTGTCCTTTGGCATAGAATCCATTCCATCCATGCTGCTTTTCGATCGTGTAGTAGAATGTTAAACTGCTTCCCTCATAATATCCTAATCCGATCACTTCAGCTTTTGCAGTTCCTGCATCAACGTTATCAGAATAAACGATCTTGTAATCTGTTTCCTCTTTTAAGACATGTCCATCGATCGGATCGATCATATCTCCAAGTTTTATGGTCTGTGCTTTTCCTGTCCATTTCAGAGTTCCAAGATTCTCTCCGTCTTTGTGATCTTTTGCAGCAAAGCTCTTGTTCTTGATCGTATAAGTAAAGCTCATCTCATGTCCTGCATAACGTCCGATTCCGATGACTTTTGCTGTTGCAACACCAGGATTGATATTGTTGCTGTATTCTACTTTGTAATCTACACCCTCAATTAAGAATGTCTGGTTGTAGTTACTGTACATCAGTCCAATCGATGGTTTCACTTCTTCTCCAGTGTAAGCATAAGATCCCATATCAGCTCCATCTGTGTAAAGGTTGTTGTGGAATCCGCTTTCTCCATCATGATCCACGATCGTATAAGTAAAGGTTAGATCACATCCTGTATAAATCCCTAATCCAATGATCTCTACTTTTGCTGTGCCTGGTTTTGTATTATCAGAATATACAAGTTTATAATCTTTGCCTTCAATCAGCTTGTTATTCCAATCATTGTTATCATATACATCACTGATCTCATATTCCGTTGCTTTTCCTGTATAGGTGACTGTTCCAAGATCTGCCCCATCATTATTTACACCATATCCATTATACATAAAATATGCATGATCGATCGTATAAGTAAAGTTTAAATTGCATCCCTCATAATCTCCAAGTCCTGTGATCTTTATATTCGCTGTTCCCGGATCGATGTTGTTGGAATATGTGACCTTGTAATCTGTTCCCTCGGTTAAACTCTCTCCATTTGCATCTTTAAGATCATATTCTGAAATTGTATATGTTACTTCTTTTCCTGTATATTCTACTGTTCCAAGATGACTGCCATTTTCATATCCACTGTAGGAAAATGTCTTGTTTTTGATCGTGTAGGTAAAGCTCTGTGTCCAACCTTTATAATCTCCGAATCCTACAACTTTGACAGTTACTTTTCCAGGATTTCTGTGATCATTACTGTATTCCAGATAATAATCAGTTCCATTTACTAAAGTATCGCCACAATGATTGCATGTCACTTCAAATTTTGGTTCTACATCATTTCCGGTCCAGTCAAAGCTTCCAAGATCGTCCCCATCTTTGTGTCCTGTCACGCTGAATCCATTCCAACCATGCTGTTTCTCGATCGTGTAATGATAACTGTGTTCTGTTCCTTCATAATCTCCAAGCCCAATCACTTTTACTGTTTTTTCTCCCTCAGAGATCATATCATCTGGATATTCGATCTTATAATCTGTACCTTCTGTTAGATTAGATCCATTTTCATTTTGGATCTTAATATCACTAAGATCTGGTCTGACTTCTTTTCCTGTCCATTTATAAATTCCTAAAGAATCCTGATCTTTTAAAATTGTATCATTCCCATCTCTTACGATGATTTTTCGTGGACTAATCGTATAATGGACTGTTGTTGTCTTATTTACACCATCCAATAAGCTCTTGATCACAATGGATGCTTTTCCAGGCTTCTTATCATTTACATAAGTGATGGAATAATCTTTTCCATTTTCAATTCCTTCACAATCAGGATCATCAATACAAGAAACCTTGATCTCTGGTCTGACTCCACCTTTTTCCCAGTCAAAGCTTCCAAGATCGTCTCCGTCTTTGTAAACATCTCCATTGTAATTTACTTGAAAACCATTCCATCCATGAGGGGCTTTGATTTCAAAGGAAAGTATCTTTTCATATCCCTCATAATCTCCAAGCCCGATCACTTTTACTTTTGCAGTTCCGATCTCGGTATTATCAGAATATTCTAATCGATAATCTTTTCCTTCAACTAATGTAGTTTTTTCTCCTTTATATGGATTCCAATGTGTCACTTTTCCTGTCAGATCAACCTTATGTTCTTTTCCTGTTCCTTTCCATCTGCAAGCAGGGAGAGATTCATCAATTGTAAAACTATTTGGCAGGATTGTATAAGTATAACTTAAGGAATATCCTTCATATCCATTGATTCCTGTAAATGTAACCTTTGCTTTTCCTGGTTTATCTGTATTCTCATAAGAAACTGTATAATCTGTTCCTTTTTCAAGCTCTTTATTACAATCATTACAATAGATATGCACATCGCTTAAATTTAACTGATTTTTTCCATGCTCATCATCCCATTTAAAAGATCCAAGATCAGATCCATTCAATCCTGTCGCATGGATTCCACTTCCTTTTACTGTCACTTTATAACTAGCAGAATAATTTCCTGCGGTTGCAGTAATAGTTGCAGATCCATGTGCATTTGCTTTCGTAGTGACCACACCATTGCCATCCACAGTTGCAAGATCTTCATTGGAACTTGTAAATTTAACAACATCGGTGCAATCATCAGAGGATAATTTGGCAATAAGATGAATTTCCTGTGATTCTCCTTCACATTTGAACGTATCAGAGGTTCTGTTGAGAGTGATGGATGTTGTGTTCTTTTGTGGAAGGACAGCTAAAATAATTTTTTCATTCATATATACATTTAAAGTTTGATATTTCCAGCTTTTATCATATTTTTCTTTAAGAGCATCTGTTTTAAAATTTAAAGTTTTTGTTCCTAAAACTGCACTGTCTTCTTCTGCTCCATATTGTGTTTGAGAAACAATACTACCGATTGTTGGAACTTCATTACCATAAAAATCAATCTCTAAATTGGAAACAGGCAATGTATTAATAGTATCTATGACCTCAACACTTGATGGAATTGTTAATTTTGAAAAATATGTGTTAACATCTTTCAGATTATTAGTTCCCTTTTTTAAGTCACTTGAAACTGGAGCTCCACCCATTGCAATTCCTGTAATATCGTCATCAATTTTTAATGTTCCATTCTTTACATCATTAATTTGCTGTTTGATTGAATATCCTACAAGAATTTTACCTTTATACAGTTTATCCACAAAATCTCCGTCATTCTCCGTTTTAAAAGAGCCTTTCATTTCTGATGCATATAATCTTCCGTTTTCTACATATAGATGATGTTGATTTTTCTCTTTTTCTACATAGTTTTCTAAAGCTGTGCAACCATAAAATAAATTAACGCCCATCCCTACATCATTGGTAAAATCTGTATCTTTTCCGATATATACGTTTCTTAAATCTCTACAATACACAAATTGCTGAACTCCTGCTAGATTACTAACATTACTTAAATCCACATCCTCTAATCCAGACTGCTGAAACGTATACCATCCAGTCAATTCTTTCACATTCTTCAGATCAATATGTTTTAAAGCAGCTGTGTACTTAAATGTTTCATATCCATCAATCTTTGTCAGACTCTTGGACAGATCTACATTTGCTAATTTTGTGCAGTAATAAAACGCATATTCATCTAAAGCAGTCACGTTATCGTCCATCTGCACGTTTTCAATATTGGAATAAGCAAAAGCTCCGTTCCCGATGGATGTGATGTTTTTACCGAAGATAAGCTTTTTAATTCCTTTACACGATTTAAAAGAGCCTGCCGGAATTTCTTTTAATGTATCTGGCAATGTTAAAACGTCTTTTTCTAATGCACATGGTGCAGCTGAAACCATTTCTGTTTCTTCTTTATTATAGACAATACCATCTCTAACCGAAATATACTTTGCCTTTTCAGGATTTGATAATTCATAGCCTTTAAAAACATATTTCCCTTTTAATTCCAATTCATATTTATCATCATCATATGAGGAATGCCCATAAAAACTTCGATCAAATTTCTTTAATGTAGAAGGAATTGTCATTTTTTCTACATATTGGTCCGTAGAAGAATCCCAACATGTTTCGACACCCTCTGGAATGATCAGATGTTTTGCCTTTACATTTAATGTTGCAGCATCTGTCACTTTGTAAGTTGTGTTATTTAATGTAACCTGAGAAGGATATGTTAATTCGTCTGTAATATCATACGTAACTTCTTTGTTATTTTCTTTTTTAGGATTACCGTCTTCATATACAATTCCTTTTACATACTGAGCTGACACCTCTCCTTCAGCCGTTACCGTATATTCATATCGGATACGATGTGTTTCATCCACATACTGATCCTGAGTAAACTGATATCCAACCTCTCCCTCTTTGGCGTCTTTATTGACCGTTGCTTTTTTCAGATTACTTTCTTTTGCATTTGTATCCTCTTTGATGATCCCTTTTTTCTTTGCAAGCTTTAGTCCTTCTTCCGGACTCATCGCATTGATCTGCTGCATGATCTTTGCACGTTCTTTCTTGTTTAATACAGCAGCTAATGATGTAGTTTTCTTTGCAGCTGCTACTTTTACGGTATCTGCCATCACTGGAACCGCAGGGTAGATCCCCTGTAACGACATCATAACTGCCAGTCCAAATGGCACAACTTTTCTTAATTTACGCATACTTTTTCTCCCTCCGTATGTTCAAACCTGTTTTTTGCATCAGGTTATTGAGTCTTTTTTAATCTTTACATAATAAATATGAGAGATTTTTATTTTTTTATTTTTCACATATAAAAAAATGGACTTCCAAAACAGGAAGCCCGTGGTTGTTATTATATGAGATTAATTTTACTCCCTTATGGAGTATTTTAACAGATTTTAAATGAAAAATAAATTATTTAATAAATAAAACTTTGGAGTAATTGAATAGCATATGGAATATTGAAAATCCAACAAAAAATTATGATTAAAACAAAAATTCCATAAACAATATTAAGTACAATCATGTATTTAGGATACAAAATTTTCTCATCTTGTTTTTTTGTTATTTCCATAATGAAACGCGTTAATACATAAATGAGATTTGTTAATGCAAAAGCAAGTATAATGGAAATTAAACTAATTCTATATATGCTTGCTTTTGCGATATTCTGCAATACTGATGTAGAAAAGGCAATTCCACCAGTAAAAGCCAACACGATTGATGCAAAAATACCAAGAATGGTAATATATTGCTTTTGTATATCGTCTGCTTTTTCTACTGCGTCTTCCATGTGTTCTACATTTCGTTCAATTTCTGCCAATGCATCTGAAACATTATCTAATTGCATTTGTGTTCCCACTTCTACTTGTTTTGAATAATTTAATCGAGAAATCTCCAAATTAATATGATCATACAACTTATTAATTTGCTTTTCAATATTAATTATTTTACCATTATTGTCTTTGTTCATTGGATGATACCCCTTGCGGATAATATCCATATTTTGAGATAAAACTTCAAAATCTTCAAGATCTATTTGTTTATCTATAATTGAGATCACAGAAAATATGTCTGAATAAAAATGTCGAAAGCTTTCGTTATTTCCAACATAAATACTTTCTAATTCCAAATATATCTTTTTCTTTTCTTTTGTTGAATGCAACTCCGTTTGAGATGACGATAGTTTTAATAACAAATTTTTGAATTTTTCTCGTTTTTCCTCATATTTTTCTATATTCACTTTTTTACCCTTTTGTTTTAATCAATTCTTTAGGAATAATTCTTTTATCCCCTAACCCATTCCTATATGTGATATACCAAGGCTTTCCTTTCGCATGTGTTTCATAAACCAAATCCCATGGATATTTTTCACGTTTATCTTCTATAATTGGATCCATTTTTTTAGTGTCATCTACATCTATAACAATATCATATTTTAAAGTAATTGTAGTAGATCCATGGCCACAAAACAGAAAATAAATATCTGGAACTACTGGGCCAAACTTCCACGCATACATATCATCTGAAAATAGTGGGCATCCATATTTTACAAGATACTCTTTTTGTAAATAATACAATATCTTTTGTAATTGCAGGTTACTGATTGCTTTTTTCTCACAGGTACATTTATTGATAATGTATTTTGCGATATCTAATGCTTTATATACTTTACTATTCATAATATAAACTCCTTTCTCTATATAATTTGAGAAGGCAAGCCTCTTTTATTTTATTATATTCTACTTCTTAAAATAACACAATATTTTCTTTATTATAAATATGAGATTTTAAACCAATTATTTTTTTCATATATAAGATCTTTCACACAAAAAAAGAACAGACTCAATTAAGAATTTGTCCTTTCGTTTTTTCTAGTTTTGGATCATTGTGTCTTCAAGACGTCTATATCCTCTCAGCTCATTTTGCATTGCGCTGTGATTTGTTTTAAATCCTTCCGAATGAATAAATTTTCTAAGTGAGCCACTCTTTACAGCATATTTATAAGCATCCTTACCTACGCTCCAGTCTTTATAAAAGTCCCCTCTTTCGGTAAATCTAGAGGATCTATTTTCAACATTGGTATTTTAAAATTTTTTTCATTTCCTTTTAAATCCATTGTAACGATAATTGCCTCCTTTGAAATTAGAAAAGCAGAAGCAATATCTATTTCTTTATTTAATAATAATCTTAATATATCCATATTACATTTTGTAATAATCCACTTTTGTTCGTAGCGAATTTCTGAGCATAAACAGAGATATAAATTTTTATTTTTATCTGTGCATAAGAATAAAATAGGCTCGTATTCAAATTCATAAAAAACATATTCTAAATATAATTTTCCAACTTGATCGATATTTTCAAAATATACATTATTCATTATTTTTTACCTCCCCAAAATACTTTTGTGGATCTGATTCTTCATATATCCACCAATCTACATGTGTTCCTTCTACATTTTCTCTTTCTGATCAGGTTATTTTTAACTTTTTACATACTAAATATGATAGATTTTTTTCTTTTTCATTTTTCATATATAAGATTTTAAAATAAAAAAGGACCCCATCAAGGAGTCCATAGTTATTATTGTTTGATATTTAACTCTCTCATATATTTTACCAGATATGAGAGAGTTATACAATTTTAATATATTACTTTATGATATTATTCACTCCAAGAAATTTCTGCCTCGTTTTCGCTCATATCTAAGAATGGAATATTAAAAGAAGGATATTTTGTCATTCCAGTAACATTTGCAACTATTGGTCTCATGTATCCTAATAATAGTGAAGACGCATTTGTTTTTAAAAGTTCCTCAACAAAATGATCATCAATATCTTTTTCCCATTGAAAGACAGATTCCATTTCTAGAACACAATAAAAAGGAAATTTATCATTATCTTCTCCTATGTTCAATCTGAAATTTACTATAGCAGAATTATTATTTATTCTTCTTTTAATTTTAGTATTTCCTATTAATTTCATACCATCATATTTCTCTGTATTAAAATTTAAATTTTCATAAAAAACTATTTTTTTTAGTTCGGGATTTTCAAATTGAATTTTGCTATTTTTTAACATTATTTGCGATATCTCCTTCGAATTAAATTTTAAGCAGCATAATTAAATGTTGCATTTAAATAAGTTTTATTTTTATTTTTATAAAATTTATCAGATGAGTCATGCAATTGCATCTCAACATTTATTTGTTCTGTTTGCTCATCGTATATATCTTCTTCATCATTAGGTAATAAAATTTCAAATTCGTCATTAGATGAATCATGATTCATTTTATTTAGTTCAAGTTCAATTTTTTTTTCAATTTCTTTACTTCTTTTTCTGTCTTCATCAGTTATGTTATTTAAAGAATCTATACATGATTGTAAAAAAGCTAAACTTTCTTTTTTATTCATAATTTTTCTCCTTTATTAAACTTTTTCTCTTGTTGCTATTGCATCAACATTTTTTACATTATATATACATTTAATAGCTGTAGTTGGTTCAGCTCTCCTTGAATCTAAATCATATTTATAAAAACTATTCTGTGGTGTTTTTTTATATTTTCCAATTACTTTTATAACCTGATAAACATCTTTAAACATATCATAATAATCATATAAATAATTTAACCCCCAATGTAATTTTATCTTTAGGTATTTTAATTTCATTTTCTTTATATACTTTATTCCATAATTGTTCCATTTTATTACAGACATCCAAATCGGTTAAATCTAATAAAAAATCAGTATATACATTAGATTGCACTATTAATAATTCATCATGCTTTTGTTGTTTTTTTCTATACCAGAATTTGGCATTTGATAAATTATCCCAAAAATACATTCCATTTCCCAGCCATATACCATCTTCTTTACTTTCGATCATAAACTTCTTATTATCAAGAAATTTTTGGCAACGAGTTTTATCATTACAATGATATAATATAGAATTCGGCCTCACAATATGTCTCCTTTTTTCATTGTATCCATATGTATTATTTTTAGTATTATATCTCCCATTTGTTTTACCTATACTCTCCCTCATTTTCTTTATTTATATTTTCATACTATCACAACTGACACTACTTTGCTAGTAAAATGGTAGTTTTAGCACCTATTTTGATAAGTTTTCTACCATAAATATGAGATTTTTAAGAAAAAATCTTTCTCACATATAAAAAAGAACATATTTCTACACATAAAAAAAAGAACAGACTCAATTAAGAATCTGTCCTTTCGTTTTTTTTATCTTATGGTTGTTTTATAATATGTAAATTTTGTAAATTATTTATTTTTTCATACTCATTGTGCTCGACATAATAAAAAATTTTATTTGCAACAATATCTGCTGCACGAACTAATCTTTTATTAGGTGCTGATGAATCACAAAAATGTAAACACACCTCTTTCATATTTGAAAATATCGGTGGAAAATACATAGAATAATTAAAATTATATGTGCCATATTTAAATTCTTGTTCTAACGATTCTTTTAATTCATATCTACCATTTGTCGCTGTTGAATGTTCGTCAACATTAAAATAAATGCGTTTAATTTCTTGTGGATTAATAACATTATTGCTTATTAAATCTTCAAATGCTCTTTTCACGGCTATTTTATATACATAATCTAGATATCTTTGTTTATCTTTTTTACTTCTCCAAATGTTTGCATTTACTCTTTTTTCTTCAACTATACATCCAAATTTGTAACATTGGTTTAATGAACGAAAAATTTTGTTTTTATATTTAGTTGCTATCGTCGTTGCTTTAATCTCTATGTTTTTATTTAAATTTAAGCTCGTTCTAACATTTTTTTCAACTTTAGCATATTTTCGGTTCCACTCTTCATTTTGTTCTTTTCCAATTAATATTACTCCACCAAACACAAAATAATCATTATGTTCACAGTCGAAAACTCCTGATTCATCAGAATACACATATAAATTCATTATTACACCCTTATTCCTTTGCAAAAAAAAACCACCTTACCGGTGGCCTCACGGCTGACGATGGAAAACATCGCTTAAACGTTAATTCAGTGCCCGCGAGTATACAGCGCATTCCTGCCTGCAACTATATTATATTCTACTTTTTGAAATAATACAATACTTTTTTCTATAAATATGTCATTTTTGTTTCAAATTTTTATTTTCACATATAAAAAAAAGAACAGACTCAATTAAGAGTCTGTTCCCTTATTTTTAGTTCTGCACCATTGATCCCTCAACAGATGCTAAACGGTTATATCCGGTATCTTCTTCTTTCATTTTAGAATGATTTGTATTAAATCCTTCTGGATGAATATACTGTTTAAATTGATTATTTCTCTTACCGTATTTATAAGCATCCTTACCTACGCTCCAGTCTTTATAAACGCCGCTGTCGTTTTTAAAGTTGTTTGTACGTAAGTTGACACTTTCATCCTGTCCCTGTGTCTGATTTGCTACAGAACCTGTGACAGTAACACCTTTGATCGCTGGTTGGTTTCCATCATATTTAACCGTGTAAAGCTGAACCCATTTTGCATATAAAGTAACTGTCTGACCATTTTGATCATGATAATATGCATCACCCGGATTATAAAATGTTCCGGATCCGTCTTTTCCAGTTGTCCATCCTAAGAACTTATATTCATTTCTTGTAGGAACTTTCGTAGCTACATTCATACTCTGTCCATAAGTCTTCTTCTGGTCATTTGGAACGCTGTTCTGATCTCCACCATTTGCATCATAATGTACGGTATGAACCCAAGGAGTCCATATTGCATATAATGTAACGGTTCCACCATTCTGATCATGATTGTAATTGCCTTTCACTTCATAGGATGTACCAGTTCCATCAGCTTTGGTGTTCCATCTTACGAAATTATATCCGTGTCTGGTTGGCTTTTTATCACTCAGAATCATTGCCTGATCAAATGTCTTTGTCTGATCGGTTGGAACACTGTTCTGATCTCCACCATTTGCATTATAATGAACGGTATGTTTCCATGCTGTCCATTGAGCATATAAGATGATCGTTGAACCATCTTTATCATCCACATCATAAGATAATTTAGCTCCTGGTTGATAATCAACTGCTTTTCCATTGATCTGAGCCTGCCATCCATTGAAGATGTAACCATTTCTGCTTGGTTTATTACTACTTAAAGTCAGAACAACTTCTTCTGTTTTTGTTTGATCTGCTGGCATATTGCTGACAGTCTGACTAGAAGAATCAGCAGGTACATTCTTATCATACTGGACTTTGTACTTCCATGGTGTCCACACTGCATATAATGTTACGGTTCCATCATTTTGATCATGATTATATTTATCTCCTGGTTGATATTCAGCTTTACCATTTGCTGTTGTACTCCATCCTTTGAATGTGTAACCAGTTCTTTTAGGAACCATAGGTTGTATACTTAATGCTGTATCAAAAACCTTTACCTGATCTCCTGGCATATTTGTTACATTCGTTTTCTTAGAACTAGCAGGAACATTCTTATCATAATGAATGGTATGTTTCCATGCCGTCCATTTTGCTTTCAATGTGATCACAGATCCTTTTACATCAGGATCATAAGATAATGTAGCTCCCGGCTGATAATCAACTGCTTTTCCATTGATCTGAGCCTGCCATCCATTGAAGATGTAACCATTTCTGCTTGGCTTATTACTGCTTAAAGTCAGATTAACTTCTTCTGTTTTTGTTTGATCTGCTGGCATATTGCTGACAGTCTGACTAGAAGAATTAGCAGGTACATTCTTATCATATCTCACAGTGTATTTCCATGGTGTCCATACTGCATATAAAGTAACAGTTCCACCATCACTGTCTCTATTGTAAGAATATTGACTACCTGGCTGATAAGCAGTTCCTGTTCCATCCTTATTTGTTGTCCATTTTACAAATGTATAACCGATTCTGGTTGGCACATTAGACTGCAGAGTCAGATTCTGATCATAGATCTTTGTCTGATTTCCTGGCATGTTTTTTACATCTGTCTTCTTAGAGTTTGCTGGAACATTTTTGTCATATGTGACAGTATGTTTCCAAGCGGTCCATTTTGCATATAAAGTAACAGTTCCACCATTCTGATCATTTTTATATTCAGCACCCGGCTGATATACAACATTTCCATTTGCTGATGTACTCCATCCAGCAAAATTATAACCTTTTCTGGTTGGTTTATTGCTGCTGATCATCAGTTTTTCATCAAACGTCTTTGTCTGATCACCTGGCATGTTGCTAACAGTTGTTGTACCTGTTGGAGCATTTGTTGGAATATTACTGTTATAATGAACCGTATGTTTCCAAGGTGTCCACACTGCATATAATGTGATACTTGCTCCATTGGAATCAAGATCTTTTGTGAACCTAGATCCTTGTTTGTATTCTACAGAACCATTTGCTGATGTACTCCATCCAGCGAATATATAACCATTTCTCTTAGGAGTCATACTACTTAAAGTAACATCGATCTCCTGCGTCTTTGTTTGAGCTGCTGGCATATCTGTTACCGTCTTACTAGAAGACGTAGATTTTACATTCTGATCATACTTGATATTGTATGTCCAAGGAGTCCATTTTGCATATAGATTTACGGTTCCACCATTCTGATCTGCTGCATAATTACTTCCAGGATCATACTTTGTTCCAGTACCATTTGACTGAGTATACCATCCTGCGAAAGTATAACCTTTTCTGGTTGGAACAAGATTACTGATCGCCATAAACTGTCCAAATGTTTTTGTCTGATCGACTGGCATATTGGATACTGTCTGACTAGTAGAACTTGTTGGAACATTTTTATTATAATGAAGAACATGTTTCCATGGTGTCCATTGAGCATATAATGTTACCGTTCCACCATTCTGATCATTCTTATAAATAGCACCAGCTGCATAAGCAGTTCCTTTTCCATTTGCCTGAGTATTCCATCCTAAGAATGTATAACCATTTCTAGTAGGAACACCAGAGCTTAATTTGATATCAACATTAGCTGTTTTACTCTGAGATGCGGGAATTCCTTTTACAGAAGCATCATTTCCTGCATTTGCATTATATGTTACTGTGTGTTTCCAAGGAGTCCATTGTGCATTTAAAGTAAAATTACCCATCTGCATAATTCCTTTAAAACCACTTGCAGATTGTGTCACACTAGTAGGAGCATTACCATCATTATTATCCATTGTTAATTTATAACCGGTAAAATTATGTTTACTTCTTGTAGGTGTTCCAATACTGATCTCTTCTCCTGGATACTTGCTAATTGTAAAATCTTTTGTGCTTCCATTATAGGATCCACCGTTTAATTTCACAGTTGCTGTATATTTTTCTTTTTCCCATTGAGCGTATAAAGTAACGTTTCCACCATCCTGATTCACATCATAAAGATTACCAGGCTGATATGTCTTTCCACTTCCATCCTCTTTTGTATTCCATCCTAAGAATTTACATCCTTTTTTGACTGGAGTTGCAGAGTTGATATAGACATTACTGTCTGTGTATTTTTCTCTGGTTGGGAAATAAACTTGTGAATAGTTAACTAATTTAAACTTCTGAGAAGCTGTTCCATTTGGAGTATACTGTTGAAGTTTTACATTATCATTATCTTCTCCATTCGGAATATCCAATGCTTTATCAGTCAATTTATTACAGATTGTTACATATCCATCTCCAGCATCTTTGAAATACCAAAGGAAATCTGATTGAGCAGCGTTTGATCCGTCTAATTGAGTCCACATTTCTACTGATCCATCACGAGTTTCTGGTCCATCTCCTGAAAGATTCAGTGCTTTTCCATTATATTTGTTGATAATGTAATAGTATGGTGTATTTTTGTATCTCTCAAAAGTCCAGATACATTGTTTTGCATTTGCTGCATATCCTTGGAAGGTACATACTTTTGCTCCATTTTCTGCAGAACAATCATAATCATGAAGATAACGAGATGAATTTAATCCAGACTGGATAAAATAATCTCCATTGCTAACAATCTTATAATTATGTGTATTACTAGTTGATTTTACGCTATCTAAAGATCCACCCTGTGCATCATAAGATAATGTAGAGTGTAATGGGATCCAACGTGCTGTTAATTTAATATCACTGTTTCCCATAGCGATCTTAGTCATTGAAACATCATTTCCTGTGGTTTCATCTGTGATTTTCAGTCCTTGTAGCCAGAAGCTTATATTTCCTGTCAATCCTTTTAGATCACTTGTCCAGATCTCAAATCGGGCATCATTTGTTGTTGTATCAAAAGTACGTTTTATGCTAAATTTTACCCATTTACCACTCCATCCTTCTGATATTCCCCACATACAATGTTTCCAGTCATTGGAAGAATCTCCATGATAGAAATTTAAAGAAAAATTTCCACCGCTTGGTCTCTCACTGATCCAGACCTCTCCACTGATCTTATACGTATGTCCTGCTTGTGCAGTATATGTTGGGAAAGAAATGCAGTTATAATTATCGATAGCAGAGTCTATTCCCCGCCATACGTGATTCGTTCGATAATAGCCACCATCTGGGGCTTCATTTAAACTCACATTCCCATCAAAACTTCTGGAATACGTTCCTACATTTTCTCCATGACTTGTCGTCCAACCATTATTAGATGCAAAATATTGATAGTCTCCATGAGAAGTATCATAACCACCAAATTTATATCCTGGTCTTGTTGGGGAATCTACAGTAATCGTTGCTCCAGGGGATAAATTATTTACTGTTGTAACGCCACTGCTTCCTTTATATGTTCCACCATTTGGATCAATAGATAAGGTCGATCCAGAAGTATATTGTAATACAACACTTGATGTACTTGAGCCGATCGTCCCAGAAAGTCCTGGTATGATTCCTCGGTATTTCTTTCCACTTGCGGTTTTAATATCTCTGATCTCCCATTTCGTGCCTGCTGGATATGCTTGCCAAAAATCGGTGACATCGTCTGCTACACATGTACCGTTTATATAGACGTCGCAAGAACCTAATCCATCTAAGTTTCCCTGCCATACTCCGTCTAATTCTCCATTAACATCGAGATAATATGTCGGAGTATCAAATTTTAAATAAACGGATCGACTACTACACATGCTACCAGATGCTGATCCTGAGTACACTCCATTATAGTTTTTTCCATTTGTTGATTTAACATCTTTGATCTCATAGCTTGTTCCATCGTCGATATCAGTTTTATAGAAATCTGATACATCATCTGCAACACAAGTTCCATTTAAATAAACATCAAAAGTTCCATATCCTGTAGTACCGCCTGAATCACTTCCATCCAGACGTCCATTGACATCCAATGTTCTTTTGGGTTTTTTATAAGTCAAAGTCAACTTTGTTCCACGATAACGATAATTATTATATGTTCTAACACCAAACATACCAGTATTGATCTGAACATTAATACCACCTGCTTCTGGAGTATCTGAATGAACAGTGCCTGTAGTGTCCAATGTTTGACTACCATTATTTGCTGCCGAATAGGTATCTGTATTAAATCGGATTGGAGTTCCTAAATTTGGGATGTCATAATCTCTACCACTATAGTTATAATGTGCATGAACAGTAAATCCCATTGAGAAGTTCATGATAAAATAACTTGTCTCATTTGTTATTTTACCTTTATTGCTTCCCGCAGTACGTTTTGCTCTAACCTTAACATCATCTTTTCGTGTTGTTACCGTTGTTTGATTTAATGACAAATTGTGATTATTGGGACTACAAGATAAACTACAATTCCACGTTGTTTCTTTATCTCTTAGAACTCCATATAATTTAGAGTCTTTGTTTCCATAACTACTGCTACGTCCAGAAACGCTAACTTTACCTGTGGTTGTTGCCCCACCTTCATCGACTAATTGAACATAGAAATAAGAGCCTGAATTATATCCCAGATTATCTCCATCTTTATCTCTGTGATCATATGTTTTTAATGAAGAGCCTTCTGTAATATTAAAATCATTACTAGTCTTTTTCATTTGTTCTGTTGCTTCTTCTTGGTCTGTTTTTGTTTCTTCTTTCAATCCTAAAGAAAGACGGATTTTATTTTTATCACGATCTTCTTTTAATGCAAAAAGATAAGCTTTCATCGCTTTTACATAATCAGAACAAGTCTTTTGTATCTTCTTATTATAAGGTGATGTCGTATTTTCCAGATATTCATTCAGGTCTTTCTGATACATATCCTTATCACCAACATAATAAATATTAATATCAAGAAGCAATTGTTTTTCGATCTTTTCAATCTCTTCATCTTTTAGATCAACATTACATTCATCTAAGAACTGAAAATATTGAAACAGATAAGAATAGAAATCTTCCGTTGTGATATCATAATCTGCATAAAGATATACAGATTTGTACATTAAAAGCTCTGCGATCTCATATTTTTCTTCGGTTGTGCCACTCATCAGAAATTTGATCTCATCGAGTGTTAATTTCGAATAAAATGTAAAATCATCGATCTCAAAAATTCTCTGTAGAATATCCTGATAAGAATATTTTTTATTTTGAATCATTTCCTTTAGATCTTCCTGTGCTTTTTTACTGGAAAGCTTTCTTCCTGGTTCCTTTTTATTATCAGGCTTTTCAATCTTAACTTCCGGTTGCACATCAGAGCTGCCATTTGTCGTAACCTTGATACCGTCAGTCTCTGTTGTTTTACTGCCTTCCGCCTCGTTTTTTTTGTCATTTTCTCGCAACGTCAGAGTCGAAGATTCTGCGCTACTAAACTCTTCTTCCTTTTTCCGCTTTGCAGCTGCTGTTGTTACTTCTTCAGCATAAACTGGCACTGCATAAGAAAATCCGGAAGAAGCAGTCATAAAGAGTGCCAGAACACCAGTCGTAACGCGTTTAAAATACGTTGATTGTATCTTATCAAACATCGCGATCACTTCTCCTTTCTTTATTTAATTTTCAAGGTTCGCGGACTAGATCACACTGCAGATCGGACTCAGCGGCTCCGCAACAACGCAATCTTTATCATCCAATATAAATATGAGAGATTTGAAAAAAAATAATTGTATGAAAACACAATTTCTTCAAATTTCTCTCGGTTTAAATATGAGTTTTTTAATTTTTTTTAATTTTCACATATAAAAAAAAACAGCAGCCATATTTCAGGCTGCCATCTATGATCATTTTTTGCTTTGATTTTTAATCCATTTTTTCAATTCTTCTTTCATCCCATCTTTTTCTTCTTCAATGATTTCTTCAACAACTGATGTTACAACATCGTCAAAAATTTTATTACAGATTTTTCTTTTTAATAAAATAAGTTTACAAACAATTAAAATCATAAGTCCAATTGTATCTGATAAAATAAGCAATAATCCCTCAGAAATATAATCACAGACATAATCAATAATCGTCTTTCTGCTTTCATTCTTTTCATTATCATTCTTCGCATACTGCGATGCGTCAATTAAATATTCTCGTACAATATTTATATTGAAAGACATTGTTATTGGTTCCTTTTCTGATGCAGTAGAACATGCATTACATTCTTTAGGATTTTGAGATACCCTTCTTCTACAAATATGCTCAGTAGGTGTATCATTTGCTGTTACATAAACATAGTTGTTGTTACATACTGGAAATCCAGTTAATATTCCTCCGACTAATGTCAACAGACTAAACATAAACCACCAGATTTTTTTTAAAAATTTCTTAATTTTTTTATCCATGATAAACATCTCCTTCTTTAAATTAAAATTTTTCTCCACAAGAAAATAATCCTACTTTCTCTCATCCTCATTATGCTGCATTGAGAATATGATATTTTTGATCCACCATAATTTACTTTTTTATTCCTCCTCTCAACAACAAAAAAAGCCCCTGGATTTCTCCAGAAGCTCTAACTAATTATATCTTTAGGTACAAAAAAAAGGAGAACTGATATAATTCTCCTTTTACAATATTTATCTTATCAATGTATCACGAAAAAGTCAACCAGAAACACGTCATATTTGCCTTTTGTCATATACCTAGTGGCAACTATGCGATTTGAGAAAATTAAAATGATGATGTTGCATTTTCAGTAGTTTATTACACAAAAAAAAGACTCAGAATTAACTCCAAGTCTATTTTCCATACCAAATTACACTGCTCTTTAATTTCAAGCATTATTTTTTCTCCCCTCCTTCATGATCTTCTAATATCTTTTTGCATATTCCTTCACGAAGTGTTAGGCCATCACATATTTTTGTCTTTTTATCCAAATTTAAAATTCCGTAAATTCCAGCAACCATAATTAATTGAGAATAAATAGGAATCCAACAAATAAAGAAGTTCTTAATTCCTGATATAATTCCTTTGTGTACTTCTTGATATATAATTTCTTTCATATTTGGATCACCGTAATCATAGTCCAGCATTATTTTGTTCATGTAATATCCTGTCAAAGTATCAAAAATCACAGTAAATACCTGCACTGATAAAACAAAACTCACAATATCCATATCTCTTATTCCTCCTCAAAATCATCTTTCATCATTTACACGATCAGTTCTCGAATGGACATGTGATACCTCCCCGAACGACAATGTCGGACGGGGCTTCCAAACCTTTAGAGTTCGAAGTTCCATTATCTACCGATAC
>ENA-USUG01002032-USUG01002032.1-human-gut-metagenome-genome-assembly--contig:-NODE-2032-length-31880-cov-16.838191_pt1 | contig 31880 bp, 23 predicted proteins | sample MGYA00250059_ERZ773394 | MGnify/ENA primary metagenome ERZ773394 (study PRJEB29103, sample SAMN06111957) | human gut metagenome | biome: human gut; feature: ankylosing spondylitis patient; material... | reverse complement strand
AGGGTCAAGTACTTGCCGGGGAAGAACGATTAAGAAAGTTCAAGGCGTTTCATACCGAATTACTTGCGGCGTATGCCGAACGATTGCAGGGAGATCGCCAGTTGTTGATGAAGATGAAAACGTTCTGGGAGTATTTCATGCCTTCGACAGACCGGAAGATTTTGAAGAAAATTCACAAGAGCAATAAGTTGACACAGTATAACGAGGCGGTGGTGAAGGCTTTTATGCCGGGGGATGAGGAAGAATAAGTGCGGATGAAAAAGGCGATATATATCATCATCGGTTGTATTTCCGTGGTACTGGGAATTATTGGCATTTTTGTTCCCGGATTACCGACTACTCCTTTTTTGTTGTTAAGTTCGTGGTTGTTCTACAATAGCTCGAAACGATTACACGATGCTTTACACCGTTCGAAATGGTTGGGACCTTACTTGAGGCGTTTTCAAGAGCGTAAAGGAGTTGGGTGGAAAACAAAGGCGGTGTCGATCGTCTGTATGTGGACCATGATTTCTATTTCAGCTTTCGTGGTTCTCGAGAACTGGCATGTGCGTTTGTTGCTTTTAGGACTGGGAGTGATCGGAACGTGTAGTGTGCTGTTCATTGTTCCTAATGCCAAAAAGACGCCGGAAAACTGAATTCCCGGCGTCTTTTGGGTATTGAATATTATCCGATAACGATGTTCACGATTTTCTTCGGGACAATAATCATCTTTTTGATCTCTTTTCCTTCTAACCATTTGGTTGATTCAGGAGCAGCTTTGACTGCGACCTCAATATCAGCGTTGGTTGCTGTTAAAGGCATGGATAGTTTGAAACGAACCTTGCCGTTGAAGGATACCGGGTATTCGAAAGCGTCTTCTACCAAAAATCTTTCTTCCCATTTGGGGAATGATTCTTTCGTGATGCTTTGGGTGTGGCCCAACAGACTCCATAATTCTTCCGCCATATGCGGGGCAAAAGGAGCGATAGCGATCACGAGAGGTTCAAGGATGGCCCGTTTGTTACATTTCAAGGCGGTCAGTTCGTTCGTGCAAATCATGAATGCAGGAATAGACGTGTTGAATGAGAAGTTCTCGATGTCATATTCTACTTTCTTGACGGTTTTGTGTAGCACTTTAAGCTCTTCCTTGGAAGGTGCTTCGTCACTTACGTTGAAGTCTTCTCCGACTTGGAATAGACGCCAGAATTTGCGTAAGAATTTGTACACTCCGTCAATTCCTTGCGTGTCCCAAGGCTTGCTGAATTCCAAGGGTCCGAGGAACATTTCGTACAGACGTAACGTGTCGGCCCCGTATTCTTCAATAATCGTGTCGGGATTTACCACGTTGAACATGGATTTCGACATCTTTTCGATGGCCCATCCGCAGATGTATTTTCCGTTTTCTAGGACAAACTCGGCATTGGCGTACTCCGGCATCCATGCCCGGAATGCATTCAAGTCAAGAATATCGTTTTTAACGATATTTACATCCACGTGGATTTCCGTGGTTTTGTATTGATCTTTCAATCCGACGGAAACGAACGTGTTCGTACCTTGTATTCTATATACAAAGTTTGAACGTCCTTGGATCATGCCTTGGTTGATCAGTTTCTTGAAAGGTTCTTCCTCGCAAGCCACATCGATGTCATACAGGAACATATTCCAAAAGCGGGCGTAGATCAAGTGTCCCGTGGCATGTTCGGAGCCACCGAGATAAAGATCGACGTTTCTCCAATAGTTACATATTTCGTGATCAACTAATGCATTATCGTTGTGTGGGTCCATGTAACGCAGGAAGTAAGCGGATGATCCGGCAAAACCGGGCATCGTGTTTAGTTCCAACGGGTAACCCTCTTCTGTCTTCCAGTTCTTGGCTCGTCCGAGGGGAGGTTCTCCGCTCTCGGTGGGCAGATATTTATCAACTTCCGGCAATTCCAGTGGAAGTTTGGACTCGTCCAGCATGTAGGGAAGATCGTCCTTGTAATACACGGGGAACGGTTCGCCCCAGTAGCGTTGACGGCTGAAGATGGCATCGCGCAAGCGGTAGTTGATTTTGCTTTTACCGATACCTCGTTTTTCCACTTCTCCGGCAATATAAGCGATGGCCTCCTTGACTTCCATGCCGTTGATGATGCCGCTGTTAATCATCTTGCCGACTTTGGCATCGTAGGAACCTTCCGACATATCGTGGCCTTCCCCGTCATCGATAACGGGGATGATGGGCAGGTTGAAATGTTTGGCAAAAGCGTAGTCGCGGCTGTCGTGTCCCGGAACAGCCATGATGGCACCGGTTCCGTAACCGGAAAGAACGTATTCACTGATCCAAATGGGAATCGCCTCGTTGGTGAACGGGTTGATGGCGTATGATCCGGTGAAGACTCCCGTAACTTTTTTCACGTCGGTTTGGCGCTCCCGTTCCGTCCGTTTGGACACGTAATCCAAATACTCGGCAACGGCATTAGCTTGTTCGGGAGTTGTTAACGGCTTTACGTAATCGGATTCGGGTGCCAGTACCATGAAACTAACCCCGAATATGGTATCCGGGCGGGTAGTGAATATTTCTAATTTCAAGTCTGAATCTTTCACGTCGAATTTCACGTCTGCTCCTTGTGAACGACCGATCCAGTTACGTTGGATGTCTTTCAAGGAGTCAGACCAGTCAAGATTTTCGAGCCCGTCAAGCAACCTTTGCGCGTAAGCGGAAACCCGCAATGACCATTGGCGCATCTTCTTTTGCACCACGGGATACCCCCCGCGGATGGATAGTCCCTCTTTTACCTCATCATTTGCCAATACCGTTCCCAGCTGGGGACACCAGTTTACCATGGTGTCGGCCAAATAGACAAGGCGGTAGTTCAGCAATATTTCTTGTTGTTCTTTTGTACTCTTGTTTTTCCATTCCTCGGCGGTAAAGTTCAACTCTTCTCCGCAAGCTACATTTAATCCTTGAGTTCCAACGGTTTCGAATGCTTTTACCAGTTCGGTGATCGGCAGGGCTTTCTGTTTGTCGTAGCAATAGAAACTGTTGAACATTTGGATAAACGTCCATTGAGTCCATTTGTAGTATTTCGGGTCGCAGGTTCGGATTTCCCGGTCCCAGTCAAAAGAGAACCCGATTTTATCCATTTGTTCCCGGTAACGACGGATGTTTTTCTCCGTGGTGATGGCCGGGTGTTGTCCGGTCTGGATGGCATATTGTTCTGCGGGCAGACCGTACGCGTCATATCCCATGGGATGCAGGACGTTGAATCCTTTCAAATGTTTGTAACGGGAATAGATGTCGGAAGCGATGTAGCCTAGCGGGTGTCCCACGTGTAACCCTGCCCCGGAAGGGTAAGGAAACATATCCAACACGTAATATTTGGGCTTGGAAGGATCGACTTCCACCCGGTAAGTTTTGTTTTCTTGCCAGTAGCTTTGCCACTTTTTCTCGACTTCCTTGAAATTGTATTCCATGTTAATCCTTTTTTAGTTCTCGTAATAGATTGCAAAGGTAATAAAAATCACTAATTCACTTAGTATATTCCTGTTTGGAGATGAGAAAAACATGAAATAATCAATACGAATGTTGTATAATTATATAACATTCATTATATTTGTATGATGAAAAAGATCATTGCATATAAGAGGTATTTTTCGGACTTCATTTCAACCTTATCGCAAGAAGAACGTGGAAAAATAAAACGTGCATTGGATTTGTTTAAGGTGGAAGATCGAATGCCAAGACACTATATTAAGTTCATTCGTGATGGGTTATATGAATTTCGTGTAAGTTATGGAAATAATGAATTTCGAATTTTCTTTATATATGACGGGGAAGTGATTGTCGTTTTATTTAATGCATTTAGAAAAAAGACACAAAAAACACCAGATAGTGAAATTAGGAAAGCAATAAAGTTAAAGGAGGAATATTATGGAACTAAAGGAAATCAGTAAAGACATTTACGATGTTGATGCATGGCTTGATGAATGCCTTGGCAAGGAAGGTTCTCCTGAACGAGAAAAAAACAGAGAGAGGGCATGGGAGGAATATAATGCTCAAATACTGCTTGATGCACGGAAAAATGCGGGGCTAACGCAACAAGAACTCGCAGACCGTATCGGAGCAGATAAAGGATATATTTCACGAATTGAGCGTGGGCTTACTGTTCCTACTGTTGCTACGTTGTATAAAATAGCCTCTGCAATGGGATTGACGATAGAACTTAGACCTATTTAGTATTTCTTATTACGATTAGTGTAAAGTAAAATCTGATTATATAATGATATATTTCCTCGCTTATAAGCGGGGATTTTTTATTTACGGGCATAACTTAACGGATATGTCATCCCTATAATCAATTAGGGAGGGATCTTTTTTACCCATTTTAAGGGATTGTGGGTGGAGGTGGGCGACTTTACTTTTGTAGCGCTATATTGTTATTAAACTAAATTTTTAAATATAATGAAAAAGATGAATTGGTTTCTTGTGGTTATTATGTTGTTGGGGGCGTGTTTTGCTTCTTGTACGAAGAATAACAACGGTGATTCTTGGATTGGAAAGTCTGTTACCGTAGATTGTGATCCATATAATGCATGGTCATATTTTAGTTTTAAGGAGGGAAAGACGGTAAAGACACTGAACGTGAAAAGTATGGAAGGAGCTGTAGCGGGAGTGTATTACGGGGATTTGAGTTCTAATACGCTTATAAAAAATACCGATTCTTTGCTGATGGTAATTAATGAAGGCATCGGGGATACCGTGGTTATTTCCTTCCCGGCTTGTAAAATTGGTGCGATGAGTGGAACAGAAACAACGAACGCTAGTTTTTCTTTAAAAGCTATTGCTAAAAAGGAGGGTAATATATGGAAGATCTCAAGTGAGAAGTCTGTTGTTGCCATGGAAAAGGAGAATGCCACCTCTACGGATTATTATATGTCGATAAATGGAACAATCGGTACGACGAAGAACGCAGACTTTGACCTTGCTTTATACATGAATGTAAAGGCAATGGAAGATGGAGGGATGCAAATGAATATGGGAGGAGACCTTGTCGGAAAATCTACCGGAAAGACTTATGGCGTGGATGGTGATGAAACTTCTTTCGAATGGGATCTTGCCTTCCATCGGTATGATATAAAAACGAATGGTGGTGCAGCCATCATGTTACAAACCTCGGATTTGGAAAGTGTTACTTCTGCCGATGTTACGGGGGAGAGTTTTACTTCTGACGTGGACGGAGAGGTTATGGTGGATATGTCGGGAATGATGACTGGCTTTATCGGATATCAACCCACGAAGGTTAACGAGGTGCTGGCTAAATGGGTAACGGCAACTCCTACCGGATCAATGCCTCCGTACACGTACAAAATTAATGGAAAAGTGTTTGTTGTGAAAACTGCCGATGGCAAATATGCAAAATTACGTTTCACGGATATGTCTGATGCCACGGGCAAAAATGAGGCAGCTACATTTGATTATGAGTATCCTCTAAAATAATTTTTATTCATGATTAATCAAGAGGGTGTCTAACAAGTCTTATTTAATATCAAACTACCCCCTCCAACTCCCCCTTATACCAGGGGGAGAGTTGATTGACAGGCGGTTTTCCTTCCTATGCAAGGAGGGGGTGGTAGTCGTTAAAAACAGATTTGTTAGATAGTCTCTTTTTTCCATAAAAAGAGTTTTATGAGGTGTAAATTATTGATATTGTTTTTTATTCTTTTGTCATCATCAGCGTTGATGGCTGATGAGCATACCCATGAGGCTCCTGCTTTTAAAGTGCAGGGGATTGTTACTGATGAGAAGGGCGAGGGATTGCCGGGAGCATCTGTGTGGGTAAAGGGAACGGTGGTCGGAGCCGGAACAAACGCTAAAGGAGAATTTTCTTTTAAGTTGTCATCGAAGAATAAGTGTGTGTTACGGGTGAGCTTCACGGGATATGAACCGCAGGAACGAGAGGTGACTCCTGGGGGTGACAGTTTGTATCGTTTTGTGTTGACACCGAGTAATAACGCGTTGAATGAAGTGGTGATCACGGGAACCCGTACGCTGAAACCGTTGAAGGATGTCCCGGTGCTTACCCGCGTGATTTCACAGGAAGATATAGCACAGGTAAACCCCTTGGATTTGCAAAGTTTACTGGAATATGAAATGCCGGGCTTACAGTTCGGGCTGGCCCACGGTTCTGGGTTACCGGAATTGAAATTCCAAGGATCTGCCGGGGGGTACGTGTTATTTATGATTGATGGAGAACGTATTGCCGGAGAGGGATCCAGTAATAATATTGATTATAGTTTGATTGATATGGATAATGTAGAACGTATTGAGATTGTCAAGGGACCGATGTCCACTCTTTACGGTTCTCAAGCAATGGGGGGTGTGGTAAATATTATTACGAAAGATGCGAATCGTCCTTTTACGGGCAACGTTTCCGTGCGCTATGGCAATAATGACGAGAGTAAATATTCTCTGTCTTTGGGAACCAAACAAGGACGTTTTTCTGCATTGACCTCTCTTTCCTACCGTAAACGGGAGGCTTATGCTTTAAAAGATAAAGAAGGGCAGATTGAGTATTCGTATTATAAAGATATATATGGGAGAGATTCTGTGGTTGCGGATACGTCGAAGAAAGGGATGTCCAGTGTGAACGGATTCGAGATCTGGCAGGCGAATCAGAAATTAAGCTACACGTTTAACGAGAATTTTCGAATCTCCTTGAATGGGACATATTACAATAACGACGTGCTGGAATACGTGGAGCAAAAAGAGCAGGATCGCTTTTCTAATTACAGTATAAACCCTCGGGTGTATTACGCTATAAATGCTTCTCATATATTAGATTTCTCGTATGTGCTAGAGAATTACGAGAAGCGTTACGTCTATACTACTTCGTTGCCTTCCAAAAAGGTTTTTGGAGATTTTACCAATACCGTTCGGTTGAATTATACCGGGAGCATACATGAAAAACATACCTTGACAGCCGGTATAGAAGTGAATACCCAGAAATTGCAACATTATTGGTTTGATAACGGCTCGGGAAAGAAATTTGACGCCCAGACGTATGTGTTGTACTTGCAGGAAGATTATAAGATAAGCAATTCGTTTAGCATGTTGGCAGGAGTTCGTTCGGATTGTCATTCAAAATACGGTTTTCATGCGAGTCCGAAGATTTCATTGATGTACAAATATGGTGTTTTGACATTACGCGGTGGCTACGGGATGGGATTTCGTATACCCTCCTTGAAAGAATTGCATAGTGAATATGACATGGGCGGACAGGGCTTTTTCATGATATACGGGAACGAAGATCTAAAGCCTGAAATCAGTCATCAGGGAACGCTGTCTGCAGAGGTAACAAAGGGAATCTTCAATGGCTCCGTGTCCGGATATTACACGAGATTTTTTGATGAAATTGCATTGGGATTGGCCCCGGACGGGAAAAATCAGCAGTATTATAATGCGGATGATGCAACGAGAACGGGGGTTGACGTGATGGCGCAATTCCGCTTTAGAAATGGGTTGACCTTAAAAGGAGCCTACGCTTATATTGACGTGCATTCCGAAGTGGATGGACATAATATGGCGAGTGACCGCCCGCATAGTTTGACTTTTACGGCAAATTATTCCAAGACGTTCGGGAAGATTACTTTGTCGGCAGCTTTAAACGGGCGGTGGATGTCTTCAGTGGAGACGTGGTACAAGAATAGTGCGGGCGGTTACGTGAAAAATGAATACGAGAGCCGGACCTTTTGTTCTTTGAATCTTGGCGCTCGTTTCCCGAGAGGTTTTCGTTTCACGGCAGGTATTGATAACTTGTTTGACTTCAGAGATAAAAACGTGACAGCCGATCAATCGGTGACCCTGCAGAGGGGAATCGGGTTTATCGGGACGTTGTCAGTGAATATAGCAGATTTATTAAAATTATGATTCATAAAAGAGAATAAGGATGAAAAAAAAGTGGCTTACGTTAGGATGTTTTTTAATTGTCGTCTTGTTGGGGATCTGGGCGTATAACGTCTGGTTCGGGACCACCAAGATTGCTTTCGTGAATTTCCAGACGATTACGATGGGAGGTATTGCGAAGGCGAATGACAATTCATTTATTAAATTGCAAGAGGTACCTGTGGAGGAACTGGATCGGTTGTCCGGTTTTGATATGGTATTTGTGAATGGTATGGGCTTGCGTGTTGTGGAAGAACAACGGCAGCAGATACAGAAAGCGGCAGATAAAGGAGTGCTCGTGTACACGACGATGGCGACGAATCCGGCAAATAATATATGCACGATCGATTCGGTTGACCAGGTTGCTTTGAGGGGTTATCTGGGGAGCGGAGGAAGACGGAATTACAAGAATATGCTGAACTACATCCGGAAAAACATGGATAAGAAACTCATTTCCGTGGAGGAACCGGAAGCCCCGATCGAAAGAGCTTCGGACGTGTTGTACCATGTCGATCTGGATAAGCCGGGGGACGAGCTTGATTTTATTTCCGTGGAGGAATACGAGAAATATTTGAAGAGTAAACAACTATATAAAGAGGGAGCGAAAAAAATCGTGGTGACCGGACAAATGGCTGATGCCACGGGATTGATCGATACGTTGGAGCGCATGGGATACAATGTTTATCCGGTTCTGTCTTTACGACGTCTGCTTGATTTCATGCGTGAAATTAGTCCGGATGCGATTATCAATATGGCGCATGGCAGGTTGGGAGATGATGTCGTGAAATATTTGAAAGAACGTAATATCTTGTTGTTTGCCCCGTTGACCGTAAATAGTCTGGTAGAGGAATGGGAGCGGGACCCGATGGGAATGTCCGGAGGATTTATGTCCCAAAGTATTGTTACGCCGGAAATTGACGGGGCTATCCGTACGTCGGCTCTCTTTGCCCAGTACGAGGATAAAGAGGGATTGCGTCATTCTTTTGCGGTACCTTCACGGTTGAAAACGTACGTGGAGAATATTCAAAAGACGTTGGCTTTGAAGGAAAAGCCGAATAGCGAGAAACGAGTTGTGATTTACTACTATAAAGGTCCGGGACAAAGTGCCATGAGTGCTGCCGGGATGGAAGTGGTACCCTCGTTGTATAATCTTTTGAAAAAGATGAAAGAAGAGGGATACCGGGTAGAGAATCTGCCGGCAAATTCCAAGGAGTTGGAGAAAATGATCATGGCGGAAGGTGCCGTGTTCGGTACTTATGCAAGCGGGGTGATGGATCATTTCCTGAAAGAGAGCCACCCGCTGTTGATTTCGAAAGAGGAATATGAGAGTTGGGTGAGACAGGCTTTACGGCCGGAAAAATATGCCGAGGTGGTAGCCGCTTTCGGGGAGTTCCCCGGGGAATACATGAGTACTGCCGATGGCAAATTAGGGGTATCCCGCATACAGTTCGGGAACGTGGTCATTATGCCTCAACCGGCAGCCGGAGGCGGGGATAACGCCTTCCAGATTGTACACGGAACGGATGTTGCACCCCCTCATTCTTACGTGGCTGCTTATTTGTGGATGCAGTACGGATTCAAAGCGGATGCAATGATTCATTTCGGAACGCATGGTAGTTTGGAATTTACGCCTAAAAAGCAGGCTGCCTTGTGTGATTTGGATTGGCCCGATCGACTGGTGGGTAGCGTGCCTCATCTTTATATCTACTCTATCGGCGATGTGGGTGAGGGGATGATTGCCAAGCGTCGGGGATATGGTGTGTTACAATCTTACCTGACACCCCCGTTTATGGAGAGTAACGTGAGGGGTATCTATCGGAATTTAACGGAAAGAATAAAGATATATAATCAGAAAGCTTATCCGGAAAAAGGTACAGCCAATTCGAAGGAGGTGGAGCAAGCAGCCCTGTCCGTGAAAGAATTAGCCGTTTCCTTGGGAATGCATCGGGAGTTGGGCTTGGATAGCGTGTTGAATGTTCCTTACACGGAAGAAGAAATATTGAAGATCGAGAATTTTGCGGACGAGTTGGCCGCGGAGAAGGTTACCGGGCAACTGTACACGATGGGCATCCCCTATGAGGCATCCCGGATTGAATCGTCCGTTTATTCGATGTCAACCGACCCGATTGCCTACGGGTTGTTCGGCTTGGATCGGTTGAGAGGAAAGGCGGATGCGGGTGTGTTGAAACGGAAGACTATATTTACCGAACGTTATCTTGATCCCGCTAAGCGATTGGTGCAGAGATTGCTGGATGGACGGGAGAGCGTGAACGATGATTTTATTTGCCAGGTGGCAGGTATCTCGAAAGAAGAACTGGCACAGGCTCGTGAAATCGATCAGGATCGGAATACTCCCAAGGGAATGATGGCGATGATGATGGCTGCCGCGGCAAAACAACCGGAAATTACACCGGTGAAGAAGAAAGAGTCCGGGCTTTCAATGGCCGGGATGATGAAGAATATGATGAAGCGGATGGGGGAAGGGAAGACTCTCGAAGAGCGATTGGAGATGGCAAGGAAGATGGGGGCACCCGAAGAGGCTTTGAAGAAAATGAAAGCGGCAATGGAAAGTGAAAACGGTGAAAAAGGCCCGGATATGAGTGCCATGATGCAAGCGATGATGGGAAAGAAAGCCAAGGAATATTCCAAAGAAGAGGTGAACAAGGCGCTGGCTATCGTGGAAGTGGAACGGACGTTGAAAAACGTGAATAATTATAAGCGGGCATTACAGGATAGTCCGGAGGTTGAATTGCAGTCGCTGATGAATGCCCTAAATGGCGGTTACACGGCTCCTTCTCCCGGGGGTGATCCTATCGTGAACCCGAACACGTTGCCGACGGGGCGTAATCTTTTTGCGATAAATGCAGAGGAAACACCTACGGAATCAGCCTGGGAGAAAGGAGTGCAGTTGGCAAAGAGTACAATCGAGATGTACCGGAAACGACATAACGGGGAGTTCCCGAAAAAGGTCAGCTACACGCTTTGGTCCGGAGAATTTATTGAAACGGGTGGAGCCACGATTGCTCAAGTGTTGTATATGCTTGGCGTGGAACCCGTGCGGGATGCTTTCGGACGGGTAAGCGATTTGAAATTAATCCCGTCGGCTGATTTGGGGCGTCCGCGTATTGACGTGGTTGTCCAGACTTCCGGGCAGTTGCGGGATATTGCCGCATCTCGTCTTTTCTTGGTGAATCGGGCCGTGGAGATGGCCGCGGCTGCCAAAGATGATCAATACGAGAATCAAGTGGCCGCCGGGGTACTGGAAGCGGAAAAGACGTTGATTGACAAGGGAATCTCTCCGAAAGATGCGCGTGAGATTTCAACTTTCCGGGTCTTCGGGGGTGCGAATGGCGGTTACGGAGCCGGAATACAGGGGATGGTCGACGCCGGAGATCGTTGGGAAGATGAATCGGAAATAGCTGCAACCTATTTGAATAATATGGGTGCTTATTACGGCAGCGAGAAAAACTGGGAAAAATTCCAGCAGTTTGCTTTTGAGGCCGCTTTGACCCGGACGGACGTGGTGGTTCAACCCCGGCAGAGTAACACGTGGGGGGCGTTGAGTCTGGATCATGTGTACGAGTTTATGGGAGGCTTGAACCTGACAGTTCGTAACGTGACGGGAAAGGATCCGGATGCTTATTTCAGTGACTACCGGAACCGGAATAACAATAAAATGCAGGAAGTAAAAGAGGCGATCGGTGTGGAGTCGAGAACCACGATCTTTAACCCTTCTTATATCAAGGAGAAGATGAAAGGAGAAGCGACCTCGGCTGCCGGTTTTGCCGAAATTGTTCGTAACACTTACGGTTGGAACGTGATGAAACCTTCGGTGATCGATAACGAAATGTGGGACGAGATTTACAACGTGTATGTAAAAGATAAATTTAACCTAGGGGTACAGGATTTCTTTGAGCAACAGAGTCCGGCAGCCTTACAGGAAATCACGGCTGTTATGATGGAGACGGCACGTAAAGGGATGTGGAAAGCCACGGAACAGCAATTGGCCGATTTATCGAAATTGCATACGGACCTGATTCAGAAGTATAAGCCGGCTTGTTCCGGATTTGTATGCGATAATGCCAAATTGCGTGATTTTATCGCATCTAAAGCAACTCCCGAAGTAGCCAAGCAATATCAGAACAGTATAAAAAATGTACGGGAAGTGGCGGCAGATCAGTCCAAAGGTGTCGTGATGAAGAAGGATGAAATCGCTTCTGAGACACACAAACACACAAATAAGGTGAATTCCGTTTGGATTGTTATCGGTGTTGTAGTAATTTTGGGTAGTCTGGCGGTTTTGATGCGTAAAAGACGTAGAAACAGAATGTAATAATGGACACAATTGTATTGATATTAATATTACTGACGGCATTTAATTTTTTATTGAAACAAACCTTCTGGAAGCCAATAGCGGTGGGCGTCACTGCCGCTATTGCTGCCGTATTTGTGATTCTGGTGTGGCCTTATGCTATCGAACAATCAAAGACACAAATTGCTGATTGGTTGTCGGACAATCAATTGATGTTGGACACTTCCGTCGTGTTGACCTTGGAGATTGTTTTGCAGATGGCATTCTGCCTGTTGGCTGTTCACGTGGCAAATTTCTCTCCGGTCAAAAGGCGTATGATGTGGGCATATCGTGTATTGTATTGGTTTCCGGGAGTTTTGATATTCCCGGTTCTGTTTTTCGGTTTGACCCAAGCGATATTCTCTTTTCCGGGAGTTTCATTTAAATTGATTGCCTGGCTGTTTGGCCTGTTTGTTTTCGTGGTTATTCCTGTGGGAAGATGGTTGGTCAGGTGGTTGTTGCCGGAAGAAGAGTTGCGTCTGGAATTGTTTTTCCTGACGAATGCCTTGGTGGCAATTTTAGGAATTATTGCCACGGTAAACGGGAGAACGGCTGTAGATGGAGTAAGTGATGTGGACTGGTCGGCATTGACCGGCTGTATTATACTGTTTTTAGTGGGAGCTATTGTAGGGTGGATCGTGTATGTGATCAAAAGAAAACTAACTTTTAAATTGAGAAGATAATGAATGCTATTTCTGATATCATGTTTTGGATTTCAACAGGATTGTTAGTACCTGTTATCGTGTTGTTGATTCTGTTGTTTTTTCGTTCCCTTTTACTGGTGGGGAGTTTCTTTGGCCAATATGTTTCTATTCGTAAGACGGATAAGGTGATCCGGGAGCAAATGGAAACATTGCACGTGGATAACGTGGATCATTTGGCAGAGAAATTACCGGAAAAGAGTAATTCTCTGGTCGTGATGTTTATGAAGCGCATCTTGGCAGAGCAACAGAATAAAGCACAAGTTCAACGCTTGTTGGCTAATTTCGAGATCGCGGCGGATAAGGACTTGGCAATATCCAAAACGTTGACAAAGTTAGGACCTATCTTAGGTTTGATGGGAACCTTGATTCCGATGGGACCTGCTTTGGTCGGTTTGTCCACGGGTGATATTGCCTCGATGGCCTATAATATGCAGGTCGCTTTTGCCACGACGGTGATCGGGTTAGTGGCCGGGGCCATCGGTTTCTTGACCCAGCAGGTAAAACAGCGTTGGTATTTGCAGGACATGACTAATTTGGAATGTCTCGTGGAAGTGTTGAATGAAAAGAATGAGAAGAGATGAAACGTAATCTGTTAAAAAAAGAAGAGGATAATGACCCGATTAGTGCGGTGTCGAATCTTTTTGATGTGGCGATGGTGTTTGCCGTGGCTCTGATGGTAGCGTTGGTGACAAGATATAATATGACGGAGATGCTCTCGACAGAGGATTTCACGATGGTAAAAAATCCGGGAAAGGAAAATATGGAGATTATTACCAAGGAAGGGGAAAAGATAAATCGCTACACGCCTTCGGAAGACCAAAACCAGTCGGGGAAACGCGGGAAGAAAGTGGGGATCGCGTATGAGCTTGAAAACGGAGAAATTATTTACGTTCCGGAGTAAACTTTATAAGGTTCATAAAGTACACGTATCTATTTTACGGGCTTTATGAACCTCATGTACGTTATAATCTTATTTATGCTATATTTGTCGTGGAATAAAAATCATTGTGCCTGTGTCCACGAGTTTAGTTTTAACGGTTTTATTAGCTTATTTTTTATTGTTGATTCTGGTTGGCTTCGTGACGACCAGAAAAGTCAATAGTGAGATGTTTTTTACCGCAAACCGGAATTCCCCTTGGTATCTGGTGGCTTTCGGGATGATCGGGACAACGCTTTCCGGGGTGACGTTTATCTCTATCCCCGGGGAAGTCGGTAATACGCACTGGACTTACCTGACCTTGGTTTTCGGTAATTGCGTGGGATATATCGTGATTGCACTCGTGCTTTTGCCCTTGTTTTACAGGCAGCATTTGGTTTCTATATATTCTTGGTTGGGAACTCGTTTCGGGGAGAAGGCCCGGTTGACGGGTTCTTTCTTTTTTATCGTGTCGCAACTCGTGGGGGCTTCCTTCCGGTTATTCTTGGTTGTCGGCGTGTTACAACTGGCATTCTTTGATGCTATAGGCGTGCCTTTCTGGCTGACCGTGTTTATCACGATTGCCTTCGTGTGGATTTATACCGTGCGGGGAGGGATCAAGACAATCGTTTGGACCGATACATTGCAAACCGTGTTTATCCTGATCTCTGTCGGTTTGACAATCGTGGTGGTAAATAAGGCGTTGGATTTTAATTTCTCGTCAGCCCTTGCTGCTGTAAAGGAAAGTCCTCTTTCCAGGGTGTTTGATTTTGACTGGAGGTCCGGCCAGAACACGGTGAAACAGTTTTTGGCAGGAGTGGCGATCACGGTCTGTCTGAATGGGTTGGACCAGAACATGATGCAGAAGAACCTGACGTGTCGCTCCTTGCGGGAGTGTAAGACGAACATGTTTTCCTTCTCTTTTTTGTTTCTTGTGACGAACGTGTTGTTTCTGATGTTGGGGGCCTTGCTTTATATATATGCGGAAAGAGAAGGAATCGTGCTTCCCGGGAAGTCTGATGACGTGTTCCCGTTCCTTTCCCTGAATTATTTCGGGGCCACGGCCGGACTGTTTTTCTTGCTGGGAATAACTGCCGCGGCCTATTCTTCCGTCGATTCGTCATTAACGGCTTTGACGACCTCGTTCTGTATTGATTTTCTGAAAATAGATCCAGGTAATAGAGAGGAGAAGAAAAAGCGGATCGGGGTACATATCGTGTTTTCGTTACTGATGATTTTCGTGGTTGTCCTCTTCCGTGAATTGAATAATTCGAGCGTCATATCATCTCTTTTTAAAGCAGTAGGCTATACGTATGGGCCTCTCCTGGGACTTTTCACATTCGGTCTGACGACAAAATATCAGGTACGGGAGAAATATCTTCCTTGGGTCTGCTTGCTTTCACCGGTGCTCTCTTACGTGGTGAATTGTTACTCGGAACAACTCCTTTTCGGGTATAAATTCGGCTTCGAGATTCTCCTGCTTAATGGACTGCTTTGTTATCTGGGTTTACTATTGATTCGTGATAAGTTATCTGGTAAGCCTCTAAATGCTTAATTATCGTTTTTTTTACTCAAATTCAATCGTCCCGTTGCCCATTGACGAAATCTTGTGGCAATGATAGAACGTATACGATAGCCATCCTCCCTAACTCCTCCTTACACGGGAAGGAAAAAACGCTTGGCAATCAACCCTCTCCCTGTGTAAGGGGAAGTTGGAGGGGGTAGTTGTGATGCTGTCTAAAACTTGTTAGACAGTCCCATGGTAGGTTCGTGGGGTAGCGAAAGAGTAGGAAATCCCTATACAAGTGAGGAAAATGGTTAAATAACGTATATACAAGGTGAAATTGGTGTTTTTGTATTCACTTGTTAATCAACTGTTTGTATGGGATTTTGAATCTTATTATAGGATCGTTTAATGCGCTACAAATATAGTAAATTTTCGAATCTCGTAAATAAAAATAAATAATTTTTTCTTTTTAGTAATCAAGTGGTTGCATTTTTACGATTTCAGACAATTTGTTGTTAAGTGCTGGTATCATTAAACGATGATTTTTTGATATAAAAAATGGTTTAATGAGACAGCTTTCGTGCCTCTATAATAAATATCACTGTTTAAGTGGGGGGCGTGGGACACGTGGCAATAAATCGGGACCGGTAACAGGGTTAGTGCGCGAAGCGCGCCCGGCCGGGAAGCGTGAAGAAGGTTGTTTGAAATTCAATACAATCCCTTGACAAGGGAACATCAAAGGATAAATGGTTGACAATAACAAGATAAACTGGTACGTGGCTCACGCTCGCGTGAATCAAGAGTTGTGGATAAAGAAGCGGCTTGACGAGCTGGGGATCGAGAATTTCCTGCCCCAGGAAGAGCAAGTCCGGGAAACGCCGCTGGGTCGTAAAACGATCCGGGTGCTCTTGATCCACGGGATGATTTTTATTCACACGGATAAAGCGACGAGTTTCTCGTTGATAAACGACCACGGGCTGAATATCGTTTACCTGAAAGATATCGAGGGTCGTGGCTCGTTGATCGTTCCCGACAAGCAAATGCGCGATTTCATGTTCTTGCTTGATTTTTCCCCGGAGGGGGTGGAAGTGCTGAACAAGAACCTGAAGCGGGGAGACCGGGTACGAGTGATCAAGGGTCCCCTGCAGGGGCTGGAGGGCGAGCTGGTTCGCCTGATGGGGCACAAGCGGGTGGTTATCCGCCTGGAAGGCGTGGTGTCCATAGCGACGTCCTACATCCCGGGCTCCTTCCTGGAACGAGTAGAGTAGAAAAAGATGATGGAGAAAGGTTTATTTCATGAATTGTACGGTCGGCTACGGGAGGTAGATTTCCGCTCGTTTCCCCCCGACAAGCAGTCCGGTTACCTTCACGGTTACTTGACGGTTTACGCGATGGTACGGGTTTACCCGTGGCTGGAAGCCGATTTCGGCACCCCGCACGAGATACACGAGCGAGCGAAAGATATCGCCCGGCGGTACGAGGTGCTGGTTCGGAAGAAGGATCTCCCGGCGGATACCCGGGCCGGTTACGCGGCTGACTTGATGGACGTTTACCAGCTGCACTCGGATCTCGAATTCCTGGAGCAAGGAGTGGACGCGGCTTACGACATACTGACGCCGTGGGGAAGCGACAAGCTGGTGTTACCGTGCCGTACCCCGAACGCCTGCCGTTTGTTGTGTAATTGCTATTACTTCACGGGTGACGAGGAATGCGGGAAGTTGGCCGGCAAGCTGGTGACGGAAGCGCTGGGGTACACGCGGGGAAGTTACCGGGGCGACTTGCTTGACTGGTGGGAGGCGATTTGCCTGTACGATGACGTGATCGGCCTGCTGGAATTACCGCTTGAAGAACGGGAGCGGTTGAAGGGAGAGCGAGCCCGGTTGTCCGCCCGGGTCCGCCAGGTGGAGGACGAGATGATCGAGCAACTGGCACGCGAGGGGGAGTTTTCCCCCGCGGGTTCGGGACAAGTATTTTACATCCTGGCGAAACGAGAGTTCGCTGCCCGCAACATGGAGTTTGAAAAGAAGAATAAATATATCTAATTCACACTGGAGCATCAGCTCAAAACCATTGTTTATGTATCAGTGCTGGCGTCTCCCTCCACCGTACTTCAATATGCCGGATCAAGCTATTAAATACTACCGGAGGGGGCGCCTTTTTAACATGATTCTAAAATGAAGAATTCACTTCACTCGATATGCGATCGTTTACGCGAAGGGAAGAAATACATGAACTCTCGGGCAATCCTTTTGGTGGATATTTTTTTATCTGCCGGCAGTTCATTTGTTACACTTCTTTTCGTTGATAACTTTATTATCGACTTGTCCCGCTCAACCTATGTCTTGGTCATGATTGGGACATGCCTGACCAGTTTTTTGGCATTCTGGGGGTTGAGCGTGAACCGTAACATCATCCGACACGCCACGATCAAAAGTATCGGGCGGATGGGGATGGCGGTGTTGCTGAAGGAAATCCTGCTGGTAGGGATGATTCTTGTTTCGGGGGAACACTTGTTCGGGCAGCATCTTTTTGCTTGCGGCTTGATCGATTTCCTCGTAACGACTGCTGTGCTGGTCGGTTTCCGGGTAACACTCGTGCTGGTTTACGATTTCGCGATTTCACTGTATGGTTCGGGGAAGACGAGGGTTCTTGTTTACGGTACCGGGGATAAAAGCGTGGCCTTGAAAAAAAGAATGCATACCAGCAAACATTATCACGTGGTGGGGTTCGTGAATCCCGACAAGTACTTGAAATCTTTTGTGATATCGGAATTGCCGGTTTATTATTTCGCGGACGAGCCGAATTTTGTTCGTTTTGTAAAAAAGTATAACATAAACGGTCTTTTATATCCCTCTCACGAGGAGGCTCGCCGGGAGAAAGACCGGTTAGTTCGTTTTTGCCAGGAGAACGGGGTAAAGAACCTGGTTTCCCCGCCGATAGACGTGTTGGGTGACGGGGCGAAAAAGACGGTTATCCGGGAGATCCGGATAGAGGATTTGCTGGGACGAGAGGAGATCCGGGTAAACACACGAGAGATTGCGGCGTATTTTGCGGGCAAGGTAGTGATGGTCACGGGAGCGGCCGGTAGTATTGGCAGCGAGTTGTGCCGTCAGTTGGCAACTTTCGGCGTGAAGCATTTGGTCTTGTTTGATAACGCGGAAACGCCGATGCATGAACTTCGGCTCGAACTGGAACGGAATTTTCCCGGATTGACATTCACGCCTTTTATCGGTGATGTCCGTCAGAAGGAGCGCCTGCGAATGGCATTCGAGATGTATCATCCCCGGGTGGTATTCCATGCCGCGGCTTACAAACACGTCCCGTTGATGGAAGAAAATCCTTGCGAGGCCGTCCGGGTCAACGTGGAGGGATCGAGGTTGGTGGCCGATTTTTGCGTGGAATACGATGTCGATATGATGGTGATGATCTCCACGGACAAGGCGGTGAATCCCACCAACGTGATGGGAGCCTCCAAACGGTTGGCGGAAATATATGTACAAAGTTTAGGATTAGCAATAGAGCGTGGGGAAGTGAAAGGTAAAACTCGTTTTGTCACGACTCGTTTCGGAAATGTACTGGGGAGTAACGGTAGCGTGATCCCTTATTTCCGGAAACAAATCGAGCGGGGTGGCCCGGTGACGGTTACCGACCCGGGGATCACCCGCTTTTTCATGACCATCCCGGAAGCTTGCCGCTTGGTGATGGAGGCGGCCGCGATGAGCACGGGTAACCAGATATTCGTTTTTGACATGGGAGAGCCCGTGAAGATCGTCGATTTGGCCGAACGGATGATTCGCCTGGCGGGATACGTCCCGAACGAGGATATCCAAATCAAGTTTATCGGGCTGCGTCCGGGAGAGAAATTATACGAGGAGGTATTGAGTAGCGAGGAAAACACGATTCCTACCGGGAATGCCAAGATCCGGGTAGCCAAAGTGCGAGAGTACAAGCGGAACGAGATACTGGAGGCTTACGACCGGCTGGAGGAATTGGCCTTGGCGGTAAAGATCGAGGATACCGTGCGATTGATGAAACGGATTGTCCCCGAGTTTAAATCGAGGAACTCCCGCTTCGAGATGCTGGACCGGGAGAAACTCCCTGAGGGTATTGCCATCAAGTAAACCACCCCCTCCAACTTCCCCTTACATCGGGAAAGGGTTGTAATTTCTTCTTGAAGACGGTGAGTAGCTCAACTCTCCCTCTGTTTATAGAGGGAGTACCCCGAAGGGGGGAGGGAGTTTGAAAATGAAATTTAACCAAATAATGATTTACAAGTAATGACGGGAACTAGAAGGATGTTTTTTATCGGTATGCTGGTTTGTCTGCTGGGGGCTTGCGCTTCCCCAAAAGACGTGGTGTACCTGCAGGATGCGAAGGTCAATTCCAGGGTGAAAGCGGCGTTGCAATACCGGACGGTGATTCACGTGGATGATCTGTTGTCGATCGTGGTCTCTTGTGATGACATCGAGGCTGCGCTTCCCTTTAACACGCCGATGATCGGGTTGGGACAGAATAATACCAGATCGGGTAACGAACAACTTTACGGTTACTTGGTGGCCACGGACGGGACGATCGATTTCCCGGTGCTGGGCAAGATCAAGGTGGAGGGGCTGTCCCGAACGGAGTTGGCAGCCAAGTTAAAGGAAGAGTTGAGCGGTTATTTGAAAAATCCGATCGTGACCATCCAGTACTTGAACTTCAAGGTAACGGTACTGGGTGAGGTGAAAGCTCCCGGGAGTTACAAGGTGAACAGCGAGCGGGTTTCCATCTTTGACGCGTTGGGCATGGCGGGCGACCTGCAGATCAACGGGAAACGTAAAAACGTACTGGTGATGCGGGAGGAGGGTGACGAGAAAGTTTTCGCCCAGTTGGATCTCACGTCCGAGAAAATCATTCACTCCCCGTTTTTCTACTTGCAACAGAACGACGTGGTTTACGTGGAGCCCAATAAAGCCCGGATTGTCGGGGGCAACGCCGGGGCATTCCTGCCTTACGTGTTATCGAGTATCTCCACGTTGGTAGCCATTTTGGCCATCGCGATTCGCTAATTTGAAACAGGGATAATATGGAATACAATAACTTGAACAGAGAGAACGGGGGCGATCCCGAGAGCATGGATATAAAAGTGGTGGTGGAGAAATTTATCTCCCGCTGGCGTTGGTTTGTCGTTTCGATTCCCTTGTGTCTGCTCATCGCTTTTTTGGTTTGTCAAAGCCGGGTACCTATCTATAACGTGACGGGGAAAGTGATGATCAGCGACTCTAAAAAAGGGGAACTGGGATCAAACGTGATGATGAAAGAACTGGGATTTGCTGCTACCGATATGTTCGTGGAAAACGAGATTGTGGAATTGCAGTCCAAGAATTTACTGCGGGAAGTGGTGAAAGAACTGGATTTGAATATCCGTTACTTTCGCGAGGGATTCTTGCGGGACCGGGAACTGTACGACTCCTCACCCGTGAAAGTACTCGTGGATAACCCCGCCGGGATTCGGGATACCTCTTTCTATGTCACGTTGGACACGGCAAACGTGGTGGTTTTGTCGGACCTTGACGGGAAGGAAATTTGGAGCGGACATTACTCGGAGAGCGTTTCCATGGGCGATTATCACTTGTCGATAGAACGAAACGGGGAAGTGTCTTCCCGGGAAAAAATCCGGGTAGACTTGTCCGATTACCGGAAGACGACGGATCGTTTTTCCAAGAACCTGAACGTACAGATACTGGTAAAAAACACGAATTCGGTACTGGTGTCTTTAAAGGATGCTGTTCCGACCAGGGGGATTGCTATTATCAACACGTTGGTTAAACGCTATAACCGGAACGGGATCGATAATAAAAGGATTGTTTCGGAAGCCACGGTCGAGTTCATCAACGAGCGTTTGGACGTGATTAACCAGGAACTGGGTTCGATTGAGCGGAGCGCGGAGAATTTCAAGAAGACCAACCGGTTGACGGACATCACCTCGGATGCCGCTTTCGTGATGGAACGTAAAAAACAGTCGGAGGCCGAGTTGTTGAAATTGCAGACCGAGTTGGATGTGTTACGGAGTATCCGTGCAGCGATCACGCAAAAGCGGGTGGACGAGTTTACCTTGTTGCCGGAAAACTTGGGACTTTCGGACGAGGGATTAAATGCCGGGATTGCCCGTTACAACGAGATGGTGCTACGTCGGGGTAAATTGCTGCAAAGTGCCAGCGAGAGTAACCCGATCGTGATGGGATTAAACACGCAGTTGCGGGAGTTGAAGAAAAATATACAGGAAACGATTTCCAACGTGGAAAGCGGCTTGCTGATCAAGTTAAAGAGCGTGGAAAAAGAGAACACCTCCGTGAACAAGATGCTGAACTCCGTGCCCACGCAAGAAAAACAATACCGTGCCATCGCCCGTCAACAGGAACTGAAGGAAAACCTCTTCCTTTTCCTGATGCAAAAGCGGGAAGAAGCGGAGATCGCGAAATTGATCTACGTGGCCACGGCTAAGATTATAGAAGACCCCTCAGCGGGTAACGCTCCCGTGGAGCCTAAAAAAGCCTTGATCATGCTTGTGGGGTTGATACTTGGGATTGGAATACCGGCGGGAATCATCCTGTTGCTAGAAACGTTGAACGATAAAGTGTGTTCCGTTGACGAAGTGAAAAGGGCACTCCCATTTCCCGTACTGGGGAACATCCCCGAATTGTGTAAGGAAGAGACTACTTTGCAGAGGGAGAATTTCTCCGTGTCGGAATCCATGCAGGTGGTACGGGAGAAGTTAAATTACATGCTGGGAGAGAAAGCTTGTGCCGTGCTTTTGGTGACATCCGGGGTACCGGGTGAGGGGAAAACGCTGGTGGCCGCTCATTTAGCCCAGGCTTATGCCAAAGCGGGTAAAAAGACATTGCTGATCGGGTGTGATTTGCGTAATCCAAGGTTACACACGTATCTTCACAAGGACTACTCCCGGGGGCTATCGGCTTACTTGGCGGGAATGGAACCGGAGTGGAAAAGTTTGGTGCATTCGCTGGGTGATCACCTGGATGTCCTGTTCGGGGGAGATGTACCCCCTAACCCGATAACTTTACTTTCCGGGGAGCGGTTTGTAAAAATGTTGACAGAGCTGAAAAAGCAGTACGATTGTGTTGTTTTGGATACACCTCCCGTGGGAATCCTTGCAGATGCTTTAACGATGATAAAACAAGCGGACGCCTGTATCTGCGTGACTCGCTTGAACGTGTTGCCGCGAGGGATGTTAGCCTCTTTGCGAGCCCTGGAGAGCGAACACCATGTAACGAATTGCGGGGTTATTGTCAACGGCGTATCCCGGAGAATCCATTATTACAAGTATGGATACGGGTATGGTAGCTATTATAACAAGCAACATAAGGAATAGAGTGAATCATGTGGTGGTTTCGAAAACGGAAGCAAGTGCTTTTTGATTACACGCGTGACATTCATTCGCATATTCTCCCCGGGGTGGACGATGGGGTGAGGACTTACGGGGAGGCAATAGCCATATTGAAAGAGTTGTCTGAGCTTGGAGTAAGGCGAGTGACGAGTACTTCTCATGTTTGTTTCCCTACCCTGATGAACGGGCGGGAAAATCTTCGTCCCTTGTTGGAAAATCTTCGGGCTGGTTTGCAAAAGGAGGGGGTTAAGATAAAATTGGACTTGGGAGCCGAGTACCGTGTCGGAGAGTACATGTTGGGTTTGATCGACCGGGGAGAGATTCTGTCCGGGGATGAAAACCGGGTACTGGTGGAACATAGTTTTTTATCTCCCTCACCTTTTTTTGATCGAGTAGTGTTCGAGCTACAGGCTAGGGGATATGAGGTGGTACTGGCTCATCCGGAGCGGTACGCATTCTGGGGGGATGATATTGTCCGACATGGGGAGGAGTTGAAGAATAGGAATTGTCGGTTGCAGGTGAATATTCTGTCGTTTGCGGGGTATTACGGGAAGGAGGCGCAACGGGGAGCGGAGAGGTTGCATGATGCGGGGTTGATTGATTATTATGCGGGGGATGTGCATGGGATGAGGCAGGTGGAGGGGATAAGGAAATTTTTGGTAGGTTGAGGGTAATTATTTGAATCAAAAAATATAAATGAAACAATAAAATTCACGTCATGAACAAATTTGAAGATATAAAAATCGCTGTGGCCGGGACCGGTTACGTTGGCTTGAGTATAGCGACATTGTTGTCCCAACATCATCAAGTGAAGGCGGTAGACGTGATACCTGAAAAGGTGGAGAAACTGAACAACAGGATCTCTCCGATTCAAGATGATTACATCGAGAAATATTTGGCAGAAAAGTCCTTAAACTTGGTAGCCACCCTCGATGGTAAGAATGCTTATAGTGATGCGGATTTCGTGGTGATCGCCGCCCCGACCAATTACGACCCGGTGAAAAACTATTTCGATACCTCTCGTGTGGAAGAGGTGATTGATTTGGTCCTGGAGGTAAACCCCGATGCGGTGATGGTTATCAAGAGTACCATTCCGGTGGGGTACACTCGCAATCTCTATGTCAAGTACGCTCAAAAGGGAGTGAAAAAGTTTAATTTACTCTTCTCGCCGGAGTTTTTGCGTGAGAGTAAAGCCTTGTATGATAATCTGTACCCAAGTCGGATCATAGTGGGCTATCCTAAAATTATAAACAAACCCGGATTAGCAGAGGAGAACGAGGCAATAAAGGCTGTGACAGATGTTGAAATGTTGGAAGAGGCTGCCAAGACATTTGCGGCTCTCTTGCAAGAGGGGGCTATTAAGAAAGATGTTGACACGCTCTTTATGGGAATGAAGGAGGCGGAGGCAGTGAAACTTTTTGCCAATACTTATCTTGCCTTGCGTGTGAGCTATTTTAACGAACTTGACACGTATGCAGAGATGAAAGGACTCGATACAAAATCAATCATAGAGGGAGTGGGACTTGATCCTCGAATCGGCACGCATTACAATAATCCCTCTTTCGGTTACGGGGGATATTGTTTACCGAAAGATACAAAGCAGTTGCTTGCCAACTATCAAGATGTACCACAAAACATGATGTCTGCCATCGTGGAGTCTAATAAAACCCGTAAGGATTACATTGCAGATGCGGTGTTGAGAATGGCAGGTTACTATGGTGAGAACGGACAATGGGATTCAAGTAAAGAACATGCTTGCACTATTGGGGTTTATCGCTTGACAATGAAGGCAAATTCTGATAATTTCCGTCAATCTGCTATTCAGGGAATTATGAAACGTGTGAAGGCTAAGGGGGCAGAAGTAATCATTTACGAGCCAACCCTTGGAGATGGAGAAACATTTTTCGGTAGCAAGGTTGTCAATGACCTTGTCAAATTCAAGGAGATGAGTAAAGCTATTATTGCAAACCGTTTTGATGACAGTCTTGGGGATGTTGAAGATAAGGTTTATACTCGTGATATTTTTAGGAGGGATTGATTCTTAGATTAACGAAATATTATGTTTAGAGTTTTTAACGTTAGTGGAATGGTGTAGTTGTTCGTTTCATCATAACGAATGATGATATCGCATGGTAATTGTATTATCGAGAATAATCTAAAATATTTGGGAATATTAATGAGAATAAGACTATTTTGAATTATGCGAGTCGCAAATAAAGTTGCAATTAATACAGTTATTCAATATACGAGATTACTTCTCAATTTTGTAATATCTCTATACTCTGTTAGAGTTATACTAAATGCTCTTGGTGCAAGTGATTATGGTATTTATGATGTGATTGCAGGTGTAATTGCTATTCTTGGATTTTTAAATTCTTCTTTGAGCCAAACATCTATACGTTATCTTTCAGTAAGTTTAGGTAAGAATAATCTTTCAGATTTACGTAATACATTCAATAATTGCTTTTGGTTGCATTTATTTATTGCTATTGGTATCGTTGCCGTATTGGAATTTATTGGATTATTTATATTTGATGGTTTTTTAAATATTCCTAAAGAACGTATAGAAGCTGCTCGTATCGTTTTTCATTGTATGTCAGTAACAATGTTTTTGCATATATTTATAACACCTTTTAGCGCATTTATTATATCGCATGAAAATTTCTTCTATTCATCTTGTATATCAATACTTGATGCATTGTTAAAACTTGGTATAGCATTCTTTCTTGCTTTTACTACTGGTGATAAACTCGTTGTTTATGGAATTCTAATGATGACAGTAGTAATAATAAATGTTGTGATGTACATTTTGTATATTTTTGTCAAATATAAAGATGAGTTTTATATCGGGAAACCTTCATTTAAAGGGATTAAAAAGCAGTCAAAATTTGCGGGTTGGACGATTATCGATGTTCTTGGTACGATAGCTAATAGGCAAGGATATGCTATTATGTTGAATAAGTTTTTTGGTCCTGTTACAAATGCTGCATTTGCTTTAGCTCGGCAAATCGAAGGGCAAATATATACAATATCTGCTGCTGTTATAGATACGATAAAACCTCAAATAATGAAGAGTTATGGATCAAATGATAGGGAAAGAATGTTTAAACTTTCTATGACGGCGGGGAAATTTGGTTTTATATTGATGTCTTTTATTGCTATACCACTCATTGTTATGATGCCTTTGATTCTTGAATTATGGCTTAAAAGTGTTCCAGAAAGCACGGTGACATTTGCAAGGTTAATGGTATTGGCATGTATGTCGGAACAATTAACACGAGGTCTAGTATATGCCTGTCAAGCTATTGGGCATATTAAATGGTTTTCCATTATAGTATCATGTATTAGAGTTTCTGCACTTCCAATATCAGTATTATTACTTAGTTTAGGATGTTCGGCATATGTGGCGATTATAGTGTTTTTTATATGTGAAGTTACTGGATCTATTACTAGAATATTTGTAATATCTAAACTTGAAAATATTAGTTCATTATTTTTTTTTCAAAGTGTAATAAGTCGTGTGTTGCCTTCATTTGTTGTTGCATTTTTACTCTGTTTCACAATACATTTTTTTTGTAAGACATTGTTAACTATGATATTTAATATTATAATTACTTCTTTTTCGTATCTTATACTTATTTATCTTGTTGGTTTATCTGCAGAAGAAAAATATGCGATTAATAACATTATAAAGTCTGTTTTTCATAGAAATGAAAGATAACATAGTATTACATTTTCTAAAAGTTTGTTCTTTATTAGTACTACTTCTTTTGACAGCATTGTCTTACCATCCGATGTTCTCTAGTTTTGTAACAGATTGGCAAGATATAAATCCTCTTAAGAAATATATTTATCTTATGATGGCGGTTACATTTTTTTTACATATTGGTATTAAATCTTGGCTGTCAGAGTCATTTATACGTAACTATTTTAAGTGGGTGTTACTTATTGTTCTTTGGGGATTAATATTTGTTGTTTTTTGGGATACTACAGATTATTTCGGTGAATCGAAAAATGTAATGATTGCATTGATGTTTATCTTAATAGGTTATAATGCAAAGCTTAAGAACAATGAATTATTAATTATATTAATATCATATTCTGTAATGATATTGTATTGTGTCTATTGTCAGATTGTTAGTAATTTTGGTGGTTTTATCATTGCTGATACTTACATGCAGTATGGTAAAAATACCTTAGGAGTTATGACATCTTCGTCATGTGTGGCTATGGGGGTTGTTGCTATAAGTTTGAATAAGAAATATTATTGTAAAATATGTTTGTGGGGTATCGCCTTGTTGTTATTATTTTTTACGATTACTATTAGGGCAAGAGCAGCATTTATAGTTACAATATTTCTGATTTTATATATTTTATATAGAAAATTTAAGGATAATAGTAATTTAAAAAGTTTAGTAGTTGTAGTTTTTATTAGCCTGATATTGGGTGGAGTATTTTTGGGAATGCTTCAAAATTTGTGGGATTACATCTTTGATTCATTTACGCAAAATCAAAGTTCTGATTTGACTTCTGGTCGAATGAGTAGAAATTTATTTGCTATAGAAATAATTGCAGAAAGTCCGTTATTTGGTAATCTAATTACTAATTATACTTATGAATGGATTCACAATTATGCTTTACGGCAATTGTCTTCTTATGGTATACTTGGATCTTTTCCTCTTATGGGGCTCTACGTAAGTCTTGTTGTGTTTGTTGTTAAAAATGTTATAAAAAGAAAGTTAACGCTATTAACTCTCGGTTATTTTGTTTTCATGGTTCCTGTTATTATTAGTTGGGAAGAGCCAACTTTTCCTTATGCCCCAGGTACAGGTGCTATATTACCTTTTGTTCTTATGGGGTATAGTCTTTTTAAACAGAAAGATGAATTACAAAAGTGTTGTGTCAGGTGTCATAAGTTGCCAGTTTAAATGTTAGATAATGCTAAGAGTATTAAATTGATGCCATAAGAAATAGTCTAATTTATTTGTTTATAAAGATAGCTTTTAGGCGATCAATAGGATTTAAAGATTAGTAGTTTATCAATTACGGTTTTGTTAAAAATCTAATATACATGAAAAAACGAGTACTAGTTGTTACTCCTGTTTACCCTGCTGATGATATTCCTAAAACGGATACTCCTGTTGTGCATTATTTTACTCGTGAATGGGTGAAGATGGGGTATGAGGTGAAAGTAATTCATTGTGTAACAAACTTTCCTAATATATTCTATTACTTAATTAAACCGTTTAGAGATCTAATAGGTTCTTATGAGGGGTATGTGATTAGAGATCATCCATATGTAGATAAGGAATACGAGTTAGAGGGGGTGCATGTAAAGAGAATTGCAATGACAAAAATGAAGCCACATTCTAGATATTCTAAAAAAGTAATTAATGCTACAATTTTTAAAATAGAAAAATTTTGTGAAATAAACAATTTTTGCCCCGATGTTATTATTGGCCATTGGCTAAATCCTTCTATTGAAATAATGCCGGAATTGAAACATAAATTTCATTGTCTGACTTGTTATGTAGCACATTGGACTAATAAAAGAACAGTTTATGGCGATAGGCTAATAAACTATCTCAATGATATTGATGTCATTGGATTTAGATCGATTTTTATTCGAGAACAATTCTTAAATGTTTATAAGGTAAAAAAGCCATCATTTTTGTGCTATTCTGGTATTCCGTCTTCGTATTTGGATGATACTTTTTCTAAAGATTTTTCGACAATAAAAGATTTTATTTATGTTGGAACAATGATAGCAAGAAAATGTCCTGCGCAGATAATACCTGCCTTAAGTAATGCCTTTGGGCAAGATCCTTTTACAATGTTATACATTGGAACAGGAGAACAACTTTCTAAGACAAAAAAGAATGCGATAAGATATAAAGTTGAACAAAATGTCCAGTTTTTAGGACGGCAGGATAGAGATGTCATTATTAATTTACTTATGAAAAGTCAAGTTTTTATCATGATCTCAATAGAGGAAACATTTGGACTTGTTTATTTAGAGGCGATGGCAATGGGGTGTATTACAATTGCTTCTCGTAATGGAGGATTCGATGGTATTATAAAAGACGGTGTTAATGGTTTTTTATGTGAAGAAGGGAATGAGAATGAATTGTCAGATATTATTAAACATATTAGGACAATGTCAGAGGCAGAATTGTTAATTATTTCAAAACGAGCAATGGAAACTGCAACAGAATTAACTGATAAAAGAGTAGCAAAGAATTATATAGATAGTGTTTTTAATACTAGTAAATAAGAACGATAAATTCATGTATAAACATTTTTTTAAGCGTATTTTAGATTTTATTATTACCCTTTTGGGTTTTATCTGTATTTCTCCATTCTTTTTGATACTTTGTATCCTAGTTAGATGTAAATTAGGTTCGCCAGTATTTTTTATACAGGTCCGAATAGGTAAAGATGAAAAACCGTTTAAAATTATTAAGTTTCGAACAATGACAGATGCTAGAGATAAGGATGGTAATCTGTTGCCTGATACGGAGCGATTCACGCGATTTGGTAATTTTCTTCGTAATTCAAGTCTAGATGAACTTCCAGAGTTAATAAATGTTATCAAGGGAGATATGAGTTTGGTTGGTCCTCGTCCTCTCTATCCATTTTATTTACCATATTATACACCTGAGGAAAGTTTACGTCATACAGTTCGTGGAGGGATTACAGGTTTGGCGCAGATAAATGGGCGTGCGTTATGTAGATGGAATGACCGTTTTGCTTATGATTGCAAATATGTTAAAGAAATGTCATTTGTAAATGATATTAAGATTCTTTGGAGAACTTTTTTTAAGGTAGCAGGAAAAAATGATATTGGTATTCCCTCTGTGACGGAGGAAGGAGGACTTCATCTTGTGCGTAAAATTCAACGGCCAGAGAAAATTGAATATGTGGAAAAAATTCAGTTAAAATGGGGTGGGTATAATGTACCTCATTTCAATAAATAATACATTATCAATAAATATGAATAATCGTTTGATGATTCTAGGTACGAATGAGTATCAGAATCCTGTTATTGTTCGTGCTAAAGAATTAGGATATGAGACTCATGTTTTTGGTTTACAGAGGGGAGAAATCGGTGAAATTACAGCTGATTTTTTTCATCCTGTTGATATCTTAGATTATGACAGACTATGGAAAGAATGTCAGAAATTGCATCCGTGTGGTGTAGTTTCTATTTGTTCAGAACTTGCAATGCATCCCATGAATTTTCTGTTGCGTAAGATGGGAATTCCTTGTAATAGTGAGTGGACAGAGAAAATTTCTACAAATAAGTATCTCATGCGTCAAGTAATGAAAGAAGGAGGTATTGATAGTCCCAATTTCATGCTTGTTACAGAAAAAAGTGCTATTGAAGATATTTATGCAGCGACTTCTGAATTTATTTATCCTCTAATTTGTAAACCGGTAGATTTAAGTTCAAGTCGTGGTGTATTTAAGATTGAGAAAAAAGAAGATTTAGAAAAAGCTCTTGATTATGCTTTGGGATGGTCAAAGGAAAAAGAAGTTATTCTTGAAGAATTCATTGAAGGACCAGAGTATAGTGGTGAAAGTATTGCGTATCAAGGAAAGTATAAATTGCTAGCTATAACAGAAAAGTATACAACTGGAGCTCCCCATTTTGTTGAAATAGGTCATCGTCAGCCTGCGCTTTTAGAGCTTGAGATGTTCAAGAGGGTAGAGCAGACTCTTTACAAAGCTTTTGAGACAATGAAGATAGAATATGGTGCTATTCATCCAGAATTTCGGATCACTAAAGAGGGTAAGATTTATTTCATGGAAATTGCTACTCGTATGGGGGGAGATTGTATAGGTACTGATTTAACACCATTATCTTCTGGTTATGATTTCATGGGAATGGTGATAAATATCTGTTGTGGTAAAGCTCCTAGTTTTACTAAAATTCGAGAACCAAAGCTTGCCGAGAATCATTATATTATGAGTCAAGCTAATCTTGACGAGTTCAATCGTCTCAAGCTTGAAAATCCAAAATCTATTTGGCGTTGTAGTGTAATGAAGGAAATAAGCGGGAACCCAATATTGAAAAGTGCAGATAGAGCTGGGTATTATATTACCGTAAAATAGAACATATGACACTATTGGAAGTATTACGTAATCAGTTTTTTTGGGGAATAGACTATTTGAAGGGGGGATATGTAAGGAGAGCTTATAATCTCCTTGATAATTGTGAATCTGGTAAATGGACAGAGTCTGAGATTACGGAGTATCAAAAGAAACAATTAGTGTTTTTGCTTCAACACGCAAAAACAACAGTACCTTATTACATGGAACAGAAGTCTTTTGATATTAATAAATGGCCAGTCGTTTCAAAGTTTATTATCAAGGAAAATCAAGATAAATTTTTTTCTACTAAATATAAGAAAGAGGATCTTATTGTTATGTCTACAAGTGGTTCTACGGGAACTCCTTTTAGATGTTATCAGAATATTGAGAAAAAACGTCATGTTAATGCAGAAGTTCTTTATTATAATGGGCAAACTGGTTATAAGATCGGACGTCGCATTATATATCTTCGTTCTGTTGTTCAAGAAATTGCGAAATCTGCCATTTCGCAATTTGCTCAAAATATTTACTTGTTAAATTGTACAGATCTTAGTGAGGCAGGGATAGAAACCAAATTAAAGTTTATAAAGAAATATACAAAGGGGTGTGGAGCAATGATGATGGGGTATTCTTCAACTTTAGATGCATTTAGAAAATATTTTGATAAATATGGTTTCGATAAAGCCAAGGGATGTAATCTTTATGGTGTTGTTGGTGGTTCTACGATGCTTTATGATAATACACGAAATACTATTGAAAAAGCGTTTAATTGTAAATGTTTCTCAAGATATGCAAATGAGGAAAATGGTTTTTTAGGGCAAGATGGGGTAAAGAATAATGTTTTCTTTATGAATCGTGCTAATTATTACGTGGAGGTTCTAAAGTTAGATTCTGATGTGCCTGCCGAGATAGGTGAAATTGGACGTATTGTAGTTACAGATCTGTATAATTATGCGATGCCTATGCTTAGATATGATACTGGTGATGTGGGAGCTTGGGAAAAAATAGAATGTAATGG
>ENA-USUG01002027-USUG01002027.1-human-gut-metagenome-genome-assembly--contig:-NODE-2027-length-31913-cov-6.731342_pt1 | contig 31913 bp, 34 predicted proteins | sample MGYA00250059_ERZ773394 | MGnify/ENA primary metagenome ERZ773394 (study PRJEB29103, sample SAMN06111957) | human gut metagenome | biome: human gut; feature: ankylosing spondylitis patient; material... | reverse complement strand
CTGCTGTTTTCAAAGAGTTTTCACAACTTTTCGTTGTTCTTAACCGCTCATCAACAGCTTATTTAGTATATCAAAACTTAAACCGTTTGTCAAGAACTTTTTTCAAATTCTTTTTCAGAACTTCAATCGGTTCTAACCCAAACTTTTCGGTTTTGCGCTTGTCTCTCAGAGACAGCTTTAATAGAATACCAAATCCCGGAGGGAAAGTCAAGAACTTTTTTCAAATAGTTGAGATTTTTCTGAAACTATGATAAGATGGGTGCATGATACCATATAAAGAAGTGATTTTATGAAAATCGCTGTTCTCTATCAGGCGCACGAGCTGAAAGGCCTGGTCCGCATCGACTGCCGCGCCGCCGCAGACGGTACCTATTATATGTTCGATTTCGACCTCAAACCCAATCTAACCGGTGCGGCGCAGCCGCATCGCATGAACCAAGACTGCCTGACGATGATTTCCGCCGAGGCGCAGTGCTGGACGTACTTCGACCTGCTCCGCGCCATGCCGGACAACCGCTGGCAGCTGTGACTACGATATAAAGGAGCGCTTATGGCAACCGCACAGGACATTCTCAAACAGTATTTCGGCTACGATTCGTTCCGCCCGGGACAGGACGAGCTGGTGCAGTCCATCCTCGCCGGGCGCGACACGCTGGGCATCATGCCGACCGGTGCGGGCAAGTCCATCTGCTATCAAGTGCCCGCGATGCTGTTCCCCGGACTGACTCTGGTCATTTCGCCGCTCATTTCGCTGATGAAAGATCAGGTCGGTGCGCTGGTCGAGGCCGGTATCCCCGCTGCGTGCATCAACAGCGCGATGAGCTTCGAGGAGTTCCGCGATGCACTGTATTTCGCCGGACGAGGCGAGTACAAGCTGCTGTACGTTGCGCCCGAGCGCCTGACCGCGTCCTCGTTCCTCGAATTTGCACAGCGCGTGCCTATTTCGATGATAACCGTGGATGAGGCGCACTGTATCTCTCAGTGGGGACAGGATTTCCGTCCGAGCTACCTGAAGATCCTCGATTTTCTCGCCGCACTGCCCCAACGGCCGCTCGTTTCCGCATTCACCGCAACGGCCACCGCCGAGGTGCGCGACGACATCGTGCAGGCACTCGGTCTGCACGAACCCTTCATCAAGACCACCGGTTTTGACCGTCCAAATCTGTATTTTGCTGTCGAACAGCCGACCTCCAAGGGCATGAAGCTGCTGCAGCTGCTGAATGAGTGCAAGGATAAAAGCGGCATCGTCTACTGCTCCACCCGCAAAAACGTGGAGGAGATCTGCGATCTGCTGCTCAGCCGCGGCCTGCCCGCCACCCGCTATCACGCGGGCCTCGATCCTGACGAGCGCCGCGAGAATCAAGACGATTTTCTGTACGACCGCAAGACCATTATGGTTGCTACCAACGCATTCGGCATGGGTATTGACAAGTCCAACGTGTCGTTTGTCATTCATTATAACATGCCGAAAAATATGGAGAGCTACTATCAGGAAGCCGGCCGTGCCGGTCGAGACGGTCAGCCTGCCGACTGTATTCTATTATATAGCGGACAAGATGTGCGTATGGCCGAGTTTCTGATCGAGCGCAGCCATGAAGCCGAGGACGAAACCATTGACGAGGCAACCCGTCAGCAGCTCATCGCGCGCGACCGTGAACGCCTGCGGCAAATGACATTCTACTGCACCACGACCGAGTGCCTGCGGCATTACATTCTGCGCTATTTCGGTGAAAATTCGCCGATATCGTGCGGACACTGCAGCAGCTGCGACACCAATTTTGAGGAAGTGGATGCAACCATGGACGCACGAAAAATCCTCTCGTGCGTATACCGGCTGGATGAACGCGGCCGTGCGTTCGGCAAAACCGTCGTTTCCGCCATTCTGACCGGCAGTAAGAACGAAAAAATCACACAGTTCCATCTGGATACACTTTCCACCTATAATATTATGCCGGATAGCACCGCCGTGTATGTCCGTCGGCTGATCGACATGCTGCTCGAGCGCGGATACCTCATCGCCGACCCGGACCGCATGAACGTGCTCGTGCTCACTCGCACCGGCAACGCACTCATGCGCGGACGCGGCGAATTCCGCGTCAAGCTGCCCAAGGAGAAAAAGCCGGCAGCAGCCAAACAGTACGCGGCTCTTGCGGAAGATGTGGACGAAAAGCTGTTCGATGCGCTCCGCGATGTACGAACCCGCCTTGCAGCACGCGCAGGCGTGCCGCCGTACGTTATCTTTTCCAACGCAACACTCGCTGATATGGCCGCAAAACAGCCATCGAGCGAGTTCGATCTGCTGTCCGTCCGCGGCGTAGGCGATGCAAAAGCAAGGCGGTACGGCAAGGAGTTTCTGGCAGCGATTCAGAAATACCGGGATGAAAACCTCGGGAAGTAGTGCAATAGAGCGAATAAAATGTGAAGTTCACCTTTGCGTGGGAGCACAATGTGCTCCCCTACGAAATAGCGTGCAGCAATCGTTTGATACAGTGTGTCGAGGTCGTACCCCAGGGGACCTTCTCTTGCCCTTCGGGCAATTCACCTTGTGCTGCGCCTGCGCAGAGCAGCCGGTATGTGTAGCAGTAAGGAATCTGACACTGCGAACAGGTTGAGAAAGATACGGAAGTAAAAATCCTCTGCCGTTCCCTTATTTCGAAACGGTCGCCGCTCTCTGATCTGCGCCAGACTAAGAAATAAAGGAAACGGGATTCACAAGGGTGGAAACCTTGGTGTCCACTCTTGTGCCCGCCGCCGCGGGTGCGGCGGGTCTCTCAGCCAAAGATCAGAACTCATTCTCAATCCGTCATCAACCCGCTGAAAATAAGTAAAGCCGACAGGCACACCCATCGGCTCAGGAAAAAATATCAGCCGTTCTGCTGATCGTTTTTCTGATTCTGCTGCTGATTCTGCTGCTGATTCTGCTGACCCTGCTGGTTCCGGTTCTTGTTCTGCTTGCTCATTTGGCTCACCTCGTTTCGTTTGCAATGCTATTCTGCACCGCAAACGCGAAAAATATACTCGCAGGACTTGCAGAATAGCGAAAAACCTGTTAAAATTGTTCTGCGTGTTATACAGTTAATATTTTAGATGATATAAAAGAAAGAAGGACACTCACCATGTCGGGACATTCCAAGTGGAATAACATCGCAAAGCGCAAGGGCGCAAACGATGCAAAAAAAGCAAAGATTTTCACCAAAATCGGCCGTGAAATGGCAATCGCAATCAAGGAAGGCGGCTCCGCTAATCCGGATTTCAATGCTCGCCTGCGCGACTGCATTGCAAAGGCAAAGGCCAACAACATGCCGAACGACAACATCAAGCGCACGCTCGATAAGTACTCCGGCGCAAACGGTCAGGTCGATTACGAGGCAAACAACTATGAAGGCTACGGCGTAGGCGGCGTTGCAGTCGTTGTTGAGACCCTGACGGACAACAAGAACCGCACCGTTGCGGACGTTCGTCACCTGTTCGACAAGTACGGCGCAGGTCTGGGCGCTTCCGGCTGCGTATCCTGGCAGTTCGATAAGAAGGGCGTTATCATTATGGAGAGCGAAGGTCTGGACGAGGACGCTGTTATGATGCAGGCGCTCGATGCAGGCGCTGAGGATTTCCTCGTTGAGGAAGGCGTTTTCGAAATCTACACCGCTCCGGATGATTTTTCTACCGTTCGTGAGGCACTTGAGAAGGAAGGCTACACCTTCGCACAGGCCGAGCTGCAGATGGTTCCGCAGAACTACATCACCCTTGAGAAGGAAGAGGATATGGCGCAGATGCGTAAGCTGCTCGACAACCTCGAGGATAACGACGACGTGCAGGCAGTTTGGCACAACTGGGAGAACGAGGATGATTACGAGGGCTAATGCCCCGGTCAAAACCGCATAAAAAAGCACCGCATACCGAGGTATGCGGTGCTTTCTTCACTTTCTCACGAACTTCACCGCACTCATTGCGGCCTCAGCGCCATCCGCTACGGCCTTTGCCACCTGCAGCAGACCGCCGGTGCAGTCACCGGCCGCAAACAGGCCGGGCACAGCCGTCGAGCCGTCGGCGTTCGCCTTGATGCGCGTGCCGTCCAGCTGCGCGCCCAGCTTGCGGGCAAAATCGCCGCTGCCGGCCGTACCATAGGCGATAAACACGCCGGAAACGCGCAGCGATTCTCCCTCGGCAAACGCCACGCGCGACACCAGTTCATCGCCCTCGATCGCGCTTACCTTGCGCGTTTCCACGCGCAGACCGTCCGGCAAATCCGCCGGAGCCTCGCTGCCATCGGTCAGCAGCGTAACGGACTGCGCCACCGGCAGCAGCACCCGCGCTTCCTCGAGCGCATACTCACCCTGACCGAGCACGGCAACGTCCTTGCCGCGATAGAAAAACGCATCGCAGATGGCACAGTAGCTGACGCCGCGGCCCTCAAATGCAGCTACGCCCTCGATTTTCGGCACTGCACGCGGCGAACCGGTTGCCAGAATGACCGCATCCGCGTCAAACACGCCGTCCGCAGTCTTAACCGTAAAGCCTTGTGCCGCATACTCAATACCGGTTACCTCGGTCTGCCGCAAAACTGCACCCAGACGTTCGGCCTGCTTCTGTCCACGCTCGAGCAGCTCTGCACCGGAAACCGGCTCAATAAAGCCGAAATAATTCTCAATCTTGTCCGTTTTGGCCAGCGCACCACCGTCCTTATACAGAACGGTTGCCTGCATGCCGGCGCGTACCGCGTAAATCGCAGCACTCAGTCCCGCCGGTCCGCCGCCAATGATAACAATGTTGGGCATTCTTTTGTCCTTTCCAAATTGAAAATTGAGAATGGAAAATGATGGATACACGCAATGCGCGATACCTCAATTCTCAATTATTCATTTTCAATTCTCCATTATTTTGCGGTTTCCTCGTCAAACCACTGCTGATACGCCTTCTGCAGCTTATCGAGCAGTGCAGGATCCTTGCCGCCGAGCGGCTTGCCGTCCAACTCGCATGCGCCGACGCAGTGCGTGCCGGTGGACAGGATCATCACCTCATCTGCGTTTTTCAGCTCATCCACAGTGAACGGCGCGATGCGGGTCGGCACACCGAGCTTGTCGCACAGTGTAAGGAAATGCTTGCGCGTAATGCTCGGCAGAATAAGATTATCCGCCGGAGGCGTGCAGAACACGCCATCCTTGAGAATCGCCAGACCGGAATGTGCGCCCTCAGTCACGCGGTCGCCGCGGTGGAAAACGACCTCGTCACAGCCCGCCTCAACAGCCTGCTGCATTGCCATGCAGTTCGGGATAAGGTTGAGCGTTTTGATGTTGCAGTGCAGGAAACGGGTGTCCTCCACCGAGATCAGCTTGTACGGATGATCCTGACGGTCCAGTCCGCACGGCTCGGAAAATGCCATCAGGCTGGCCTTGCCGCCCTTGGGGAACGCGTGCATGCGATGTGCCACTGCACGCGTGGACTGCCAGTACAGCATATGCGGCGCATCCGAATCCAACTGAGACACCAACTCGTTCAGCGTTTTTGTCAGCTCGTCACGCTGCATCGGCGGCTCAATGCGGAGCAGCTTCAGACTGTTGTAAAAGCGGTCCAGATGATCCTCAAGCTCGAAGATTTTCTTGTTGTTGACCATCGCCGCATCGTAAACGCCATCGCCGAAGTAAAAACCGCGATCGGTGATAGGCGCCTGCACCTCGTCAATGCGGCCGATTTTTCCGTTATAGTATGCAATATCCTTCATGGGAATATGCCTCCTTTGATCAAAATTCCGGGTCAATCTAATCTCAGTATAACGGTTTTCGACAGGGTTTGCAAGTAGGCCGGAAACGCGGTATAATAATTAAGCTGGCAGGTTGCTGACAGGCGCTATCCGATACCGCAACCGCATGTTGCTTGTCCGTAAAAAGATCCTATGATACACTTACCTCACGGAGGTGTTCGATTATGAATACAAAGGATATTTTATATCATCTCAGAACCGAAAAAGATCTCTCACAGGACGAACTGGCTGCAAAAATTTTTGTCACCCGACAGGCGGTATCCCGCTGGGAAACCGGTGAAACCACGCCGAATGTCGAAACGCTCAAGCTGCTTTCCGCGTTCTTTAACGTGTCGATCAATACGCTTCTTGGCTCTCCGCGGCAGCTGATCTGCCAATGCTGCGGCATGCCGCTTGAAGATTCCATCACCAGTAAAGAGCCGGACGGCTCCTTTAACGAAGACTACTGCATGTGGTGCTATGCCGACGGAACCTTCAAATACACCACGAAAGAGCAGCTGATTGACTTTTGCGTAACGCATATGGCAACCGAAAGCTGGCCTGCAGAGCAGGTTCGCGCCCATATGGAAGCCATTGTGCCGACCCTCAAGCACTGGAAGAAATAAAGGAGAACGCTATGCCGTTTGACTTCAAAAAAGGGAATGATTCACTTTGACGACTCTGCCGATTTATACAGGAGCAAGAAAATGAAACAGTTATTTCTGGATGTGACAAGCTCGAATTATGATGGTGCAAACGGTGCAATCTGCGTTATCCGAAAAGATGCAGAAATTATCCAAGCAGGAACAACGATTTCTTCCATGCCGACAGAACTCAAGGACGAAGAATATCAAAAGTTTATAGATTGCTATGATATTCATTTCATATTTGATAATATGGCTCTGAATGTTGATTTTTACGCTGTACCTCGTGTCGATATTACGGCGATAGACAGTCGGGGTGGTTATATAGGCACCGTGGGCGGTCTGACAGACATAGAGAGTGAATTTCCTATCTGCTATATCGATAAAAGCAGAAAAATATTTCGGATTGCCGATAACTTCAAAAATTTTGTAAACGATTGCGTAAATTGGCAAAAACAACTGCAGCCATGTGACGATGTGAAATTGTTTTCTTCTAAGAGCGAAGCCGCAAAAGAATATGAATTCATAGATATTGATCCATTACTACGCAAATAAGTTTCCGCTTATCCTCACCGTTAATCCCACTATCATTTCAGAAAGGTCTGATCATTTGTCCGGAACACTTCTTCATATCTGCTGTGCGCCCTGCTCCATCGCGTGCATCGACACGCTGCGGCAGGAGGGCATCGAGCCGGTAGGCTTTTGGTACAATCCCAACATTCATCCGATGAAAGAGTATAAAATGCGTAAGAATACGCTTGTTGAGTACGCAAAGAGCATCGACCTCAAGCTGGAGATCGAGAACGAGTACGGTCTGCGAAAGTTCATCGAAGCTGTCTATCCCAACTGGGATAACCGCTGTGCAACCTGCTACACGCTGCGTTTCGAGGAAACCGCGCGCTACGCCGCCGAGCACGGCTACGACCGGTTCACCTCCACCCTGTTCGTCAGCCCGTACCAGAATCACGAGCTGATGCGCCAGATCTGTGAGCAGATGGCCGAAAAATACGGTGTTGAGTATCTGCACCGCGACTTTTCTCCGCGTTTCCGCGAGGGACAGGACAAGGCGCGTGAGCTCGGCCTGTATATGCAGAATTACTGCGGCTGTGTGTTCTCCGAGGAGGACCGCTACCGCAAGCGCAAGAAGAAAAAGCCCGCACCCGAGCAGGCATAAGACAGAAATCGGGGCGTTTCCGGCCCAACCGACTGAAATGCCCCGGAATAACTGCTTTACAAATCCCCGAAAGACTGGTATACTATATTATGTACTCGCGCCCGTAGCTCAGCTGGATAGAGCGTTGGACTCCGACTCCAAAGGCCATGCGTTCGAATCGCACCGGGCGTACCATGTTAAACCGCTTGTTTCGTTGAAATGAGCGGTTTTTTGTTATTTTTCGCCGTTTTCACAATTTCATAAAATCCGATTGGTGTTCATTTGGTGTTTATCGATCAAAAAACAAGGGCGTTCCCGCTTGAATGGGTGCGCCCTTTTGCTGTGTTTATGCCTGCCGCTTGACGGGGTGAAGAATGTCCTGCAAGACTTCGGCAGCTGCCTCATCAGCGGACTTTATCGCGTGCGCGTAAATCTTGCTAGTGGTGGTCGTGTTCGCGTGTCCCAGACGCGCCGCAACGGTGGTGAGGTTCGTACCGGCGGCAATCAACAGGGTTGCGTTTGTGTGCCGCAGAGAATGAATGTGAACAGGCGGCAAACCGTTCTTCGTGACGAACCTGTGAAACCATGCGGTGATTACATCCGGTCGAATAGGCGCGCCGTTCCATGCTGTAAACAGACGGTCGGTATCCTGCCACTGGTCACCCATTTTGAGCCGCTGTCTTGCCTGCTCTGCCCGCCAGACACGCAGTATGGTAATTACATCGTCTGACACCTTCATGCAGCGTTCACTTGTTTCATTCTTTGTTTCGTCCTCGAACACGCCCTTGCCCGACAGATACAGGGACGAACGCCGCACGAAAATCACCGCGTTATCAAAGTCAATGTCTTTCCACTCCAAGCCGCACAGTTCGCCGCGCCGCATACCGGTAAACAGCAGCAGCTTTACAATCGTCTGGTGCTGTAAGCTTTCCTTTTCTAAGGCTGCAAGCAGCTGCGCCGCCTGTTCTTCGTCCAGATAGACCGCCTCTTTCCGCTTATTCTTCGGCAGAACAACGCGGCTGCATGGATTGGAGAAGATCAGCTGCCACTTAACCGCCGTACCCAGCATGGACGAAATCAACCGGTGATGGTGCAGAATTGTGCTTACCGCCAGCGTGTCCTTATCGCCAACAGGCGTAAATACCTGGTCGAGCGGAAGTCCCAACGCCGATACAATCTTATGAGCGCTGGTCGTACTAATATTAGCACCACGCGTCACACTGTCCAGCACATAGACAGACACGCCTGCCTCTTTCGCAAATGTCCTCTTGGTGATACCACGCTTTTTCAGCAGCTTTTTGAAGTCAACCGCACTGCAATAGCGCGTATCTTCGCGTACACCGCTCTCAGCGAGATTGTTGTAAAACTCCATTAAGTGATGTGGTTGCAGCTTGTCAAGACGAATATGACCGATTGCGGCATTGATACGAGGCATGAGTAATTGATAACGTGCAACCGTTGTTGCTCTTAACTGCTTTTCGGCGTAGTCTGCAAACCATTTCTCCGCAAATTCGGCAAATTTGATATTACCCTCGAGCACCTGACCGTTCCGGCACTTCTCCTCGAACAACACCGCCTGCCGGTCGAGCTCTTTCTGTATCTGGCGCTTTGTCATGCCGGGCTCGGGTTTCCAGACCATTCGGCGGCGTAACTGCTTGCCATCAAGGTCGTAACCACAAGAAACAATGATTTTGTAGCTTTCGCCACGTTTTTCGATAGTATCCATACATCAGTTCTCCTTTTGGCGATATTCCAACACTTTTTGAATGACATCATATCTGTTTTGTTCTTTCTGTTCTTCAATTGCCATTTCTTTTTCCGCTTCTTTACATCCAGCCAGCCACTCATCATAGTCAAAGTCATCTTCAACGTCATCTTCAACGGCTATTTCATATTCTTCATCTTCGAACTCAATCTTAGGTTCAGGCCATTCCTCGTGATAATACTCGTATTCATTAACTATAGAGTTGCATTTCTGTTCATCCACCACATTTGCTACATACTCTAAAAGCAGCCGCTCCATCAACGGTTTTTTCATTTCGTTAATCACATTACTTTTCCATTCCGGGAGATGGGTCATAATCTTGACCATCATTCTGTCCGCAAGTCCATCGCCTACTCCCTTGCAAGGAACAACTCGAAATATACTCTTCAAGCGCAGATATTCCAGAAATGCAAATAAATAGTTTGTTATTCCAGGCAAAATCTTATCATCAACAATTATCTTATCATACGCAAAATGGCGGAACGGATTTTCTTTCGATTTTCGCAGAACCTCGATTGCCTCGTCTGACAACCCTAATGCCATGCTAATATCGCGATTGTCTGTACCTTTAGCGTCCGATAATCCGATCAGATAGTCGGCAGAAACACCACATTTCTCGGCTATTTGTTTGAGGTGATCTGCCTTGGGTAAGCGCGTCCCTGCCAAATATCCGCCCATTGTAGCACGTGCAACACCAACTTTGCGTGCAAAACGATCAATGGTTAAGTCACCTTTTACCGCATTGAGCCTTTCCTGAAAAATGGGGAGCTCTTTCTTTTTATCTTCGTTTTTAGTCATTTCGTTACTCCTAACAATTATTTGTAATACGTTGAATAAACTATCATTTATGCGCTGTACATTGCTAATATCTGCTGATATAATACTATCACAAGCTACAGATGATGTCAAATGTTATTGTATATGCCTATCCATTTGATTAAAACTGTAGATGAATATAGAAAGAGGTAATCGTAATGAAATCCGTAAGAATGAGATATATCACCCAAGCAGTCGCCGAGCTCCACCAGCTCGACCCGAATACCCCCGTCAACGCCCGGCTGATCAAGCGCCTTGTCAATCAGGGAATCATCCCGTCCGTCCCCATAGGCAACGGTAACCGCCGCCTCATCAACTTCGACGCTCTCCTTGATTACTTGGAGAACCCGCCCACCGAAGAACCAGAATCCACCCACGGCATTCGTCGTATTCAGCCGCAAAGGAGATGAACAGCAATGGATAACAAATATATTTCCATCCCGTCGAAAGTATATCTCGACCGCAACTTGCCTCCGCGCACTGTACTCTTGTACGGTTTTATCGCAGCCCTACAGAAAGATGGTTCTTGCTGGGCTAACAACCATTTCTTTTCGGAGCGCTTAGGCGTTTCGAAAGATTGCATTTCCCGGAGCATCTCACAGTTGATCAAGCACGGTTATGTTTGTGTTTCATGCGATCCGAATAACGGGCGGCGGCGAATTTCTTCCTTGGTGCCCCTTGATAATAATGTCATGGATAACAAGGAAAACAACAAGCCCCCTTGTTCAAAAAGCCAACACCCCCTCGGCGAAAAGACCAACCATAGAAACATAAAAGAGAATAATAAAAAGAATAAGGATGCTATGAGTAACGACTTCCAGACGCCATCGCTCGATGACATCAAGGCTTACTGCGTTGAGCGTAAAAGTGTTGTTGACGCCGAAGAGTTCTTCCTCCACTACGCTGCTCGCGGCTGGATGATGGGAAAGCAGCCTATGCGGAACTGGCAGGCCGCTTTACAAAGTTGGGAACGCAATAACAAGCCCAAGATGGCGGCACATGAGCAAGCGCCAGCTCCTGTACAATCCGCAGGAAAGCATATAGAATACGCTACAGACGCTGACGGAAAGAAGGTTATGACTTATGTCGAATGATAACATCTTACAGGCCGAGAACGCCATCATCGGTGCGGCACTTGAAACCCCGGAATTGTGGCACGCTATTCTGGGCGAATTAAGCGAAAGCGATCTTGTTAATAATGCTGCTCGGCAAATTATGCACGCTGCCCGGATGATCGCTGCCGATGGCGATGTACCCGATGCCACCACTATTGCAGATTGCGTAGCGTGCGCTGGTATCGACAGGAAACTACTTATGGACTATATGTGTATCGCATGCGTACCAAGCGCACTCCATCAGAACATCGCCATTGTTAAGCGCAGCACGAACCTGCGGACGTTGTTCCAGTTGGGCGATTCAATTACCAAACGCGCCCGGCAAGGTGATGAACCTAATGCCATCATTGGTGATGCAGCCAAGCAGCTTGATGACCTCGTTCGCAATGGACATTGCGAATTGCTTGATAGTACGCACGCCTCTATTGCTTTTTATGATTTCCGTGCTGCTGGCAGAACGCTCTTTGTCCCCACGGGTTTGCCTACCATAGATGAAACCTTAGGAGGCGGAATGCTGAACAGTGGTCTTTACATCATGGCCGCTCGCCCTGGCTGTGGCAAAACGGCGCTTGCTTTACAAATTGCAGATACCGTAGCGGCCCATACGGGTGCGGTTCTGTTTGTCACACTCGAAATGGATTCTGTACAGCTTACCGCACGTCGTATCGCTCGTATAACTGGCATACCGGCAAACAGACTCCTGATGCACACCCTCGCCGCAGAAGAAGAAGTCGCTGTTGCTTTGGCTCATAAGCAGTTGGCACACGAGCCGTTATATATGAATGGTCGGGAACACTGTTCGATCAACGATATTAGAGTGTTGGCGCATCAGGTAAAGGATTTGCGGCTCGTAGTAATCGACTACCTCGGCTTACTGAAACCCACCCGACACTATAACAGTCGTTACGAAGAAGTTACCGCTATTTCCGGGGAACTCAAGGCTCTGGCTCGTTCGCTCGGCGTTCCCGTTCTGTGTCTGGCGCAGCTCAACCGTGCAAATGAAATGCGCCCGGACAAACGTCCTTGCTTGGCTGATTTACGCGATTCGGGTGCAATCGAACAGGATGCGGATGGAGTCTTTCTCCTGCATCGAGAGGACATGCACCGACTAAAACTGGCAGGAGAAGAACGATTGGTAGAGGTCGAATGTACTTTGGCAAAGCATCGTCATGGAGCTACTGGAGCGGTTAATCTGGGGTTTGACTTACAGACTGGAGATTTCCAAGAAATTCGAGGTGTTGCCAATGTGTCTTGATGAGATCACGGCCATCATCGCCAGCATCGAGCCTGCAGAGGATGAAACCGACCGGCTCAGGCAATACGCTGCTGTGCTGAACGAGATTTCCCCGCCTCCGGAGCTTGCCGACAAGACTGCCCGGCTGCTGGCTGAACGGCTGAATATCTGACTTACCTATTCCAAGAGTCCCCGTCTTGGGGACTCTCCTTTTTCTCCTTCCATTCGTATAAGGGGGATAGAAAAAGAGCTTGTACCGCATCAATTATGCAGCCAAGCTCATTGGTTAACTCTTCCAAATCCATATTTCTATTTTACATCTATCCTTTGTTTTCGTCAATATAAAATAGAACAAACGTTCCTTTTCGCTTTAAAGAAAACCTCTTGTACCGCTAAATGACTTACAAACCATTTTAGCACTACAAGAGGCTTCACATTACTTTTGAATATCCGATTGACGTCCTCCCACCCCTTACGGAGTGGGATTCGCGCTCTCAACAATTTCTGATGGCTTATGGACTTCAGTCACGGGTAATTGACAAATACAACATAAATTTGTGCGGGTATATGATATACGATAAACGCCTTTCATCCCACGGTTCGGCGCAAGTCGTGCAACGATTTCTCGTTATTCGGCATAATCTCCGCGACTCAACTCAAGCCGAACCGATGTTGGCTTACTCTCTCTAACATCGCTTCCGTTAATTTTTGCTCCGTCAATTTCATAAACGGTTCCGTTTTTTTCTGTTTGCATACCAGTGTTTTCAGTAATTGCTCCCTTGATACGAAATACCCATTCTCCATTCATTGTTCGTTCATAGAAACTCTTAGGCATTTTTAAATCAAATGACCCAGACGGGGAATCGATATACAGCATTAACGCATGGGCAAGTTTTTCCCCTTTGGTAATGCTTGTATCAGCTACAACAACCTCGACCGGGAAACCCGACAAATCTTTTTCCTTCGTCTGCGTGCAATACGTGTGATAATGGATTGTTTTGGTAACAATTTCTTCATTGCAACTATCTAAGTAATTTTGATAGTCCTTTGTGTATCTTCCATACGAAGGAAAATAATAATATGTCGGGTCACTGTCACTTCCACAGTTAGCGCTAATAATCCCGGGATCACCCTCTTGACGAAGATCTCCCGCAATATACTGTTCTCTCTCATCCTTCGACGGAGCAGACGGCGTAGACGGAGTCGTGGGCTTCGTCGTCGACGGCTGCTCCGGCGTAGTCGGCTTAGTCGGCGTCGGAGCTACTGGAGTCGTTGCTTCCCCTTCCTTGCCGTAACCCACAGTCGTCAGGATGTCGACGCGCTTGGTCGCATTATCGTACTTGACACCAATATCCATGTCCTTGCACAGGTCACGGAGCTTATAGTAGTTGTTGTCGGCAATGGTGTAGCCGGTGTATGCCGCCTTGGTGCCATTCTTATATACTACCGCAGTAGACTCCTTGGCAGTCTTTGTGGTCGCCGAAGGGAGCGCAAGCTCGCCACCGACAACGGTGTAAGCCTTGTTGGTGGTGAGGTCGATGCGCTTTTCGTTCTGATTCCAGCTTACCTCAAACTGTTTGGCGCTGCCGTTTACCATAGCTGCGATGTCACGCAGCTTGAAATAGTTGTTGCTGTTGATCATATAAGCCGCGCCATTAACCTTCGTGCCGTCAACATAAATGCTGTTGCCGGTCGGTGTAGCTGTCGCGGTATTGGCTGCACCTGCACACGCCATCATCAGCGCGGACAAACCTGCCGCAATGGCTATTGTTCTTTTCTTGCTCATTGTTTTTCCTCCCTTTGGAAATCTTTGAGTCCATTATAAGCCTTCGTGCAAGACGTGTCAATTTATGTTAAGATGCTGTGCTAATAATTGATTTGAAAGTGCATTTTCAAAAAATAATTTTTTGGCGCAACTTTGCTGGTAGAATTTTTATTAAAAAAATAGCCAGCGTATTTTACGGTATGCTGGCTATAGAATGTATACAGATATTTACTTGTCGGTCTTCTTCGCCATCAACCTACGAATTTCCTCCGTATCAGTCAATGACACAATGGGTGTTGTCGGCTTCCATGTAGGATCGCGGTTAGATTTCTCAAACACATCAATAAATTTTTCTGTTTTTCAGAGATGTCAATGATGATACTCGTAAAAATACTCGATGTTGGCATTAATGATACCTTCTTATCATACTGTTGTCATTCCTTAAAAATCAACGTTTAAGCTGATTGTATGATACAAAAAAACATTTATGTATCCATTTCAAGCGAACGCTTGAGTAAATCATATATTACGATATGCTAACGCCAGAATAAATCTCTGAAGGAGATATTCATATGGCTACTTCATCCATCATAAAAGAATTTTACGCGAAAGATATGGAGGCATTTGAAAGATTAAGGAAAGAACTTGAGACCGAGCCTGTACGGAAGCAAGCGGTCGAATCTTCTTCGCTCAAAGAGGGGCGCGAAAAATTAGCTACCTTTAAATTTCGATAAAAGAAGAAAAAGCAGATGTAATTACAATTACATCTGCTTTTTAATACGATAGAAAGTTTTTGTTTAATTAGAAGCCATAGCTCTGACAACAATAAACATTTCCATCATTTGCAATAGCGAAACCAATACCCACTCTGGAATATTCCGTACTAAGCAAAGTGCGCCGATGACCGTCCGAATTCATAAATGCATTCATAGCGAGCGTAACCATTCCATAACCCTGTCCATATGCATAACCTGCGCCGGTAATATTTTCACTACCATCTAAGCGGTTAGAATTTATGCCTTTATCATTCGCAAATGCCTCAATTTCAGACCATGCAGAATGTCTAAAATCTGTTGTCAGATGCTCTGCCCAATACTGGGCAAACGCCATCAGATTGTCGTCAACTTCGAGTGCAGGTGCACCAACTTTTGCACGCTCCTCATTAACGCGCTCAACCATCTCCTGCTCCCACTGACGGAGAGTTGCTTCGGTAACCGTGGTCTGGCTGCCGTTGCTGATATTCGAGTTGTTGCCATTATTGGTGTTACCGCTGATGTTGTTATCATCCTTAACAGTTTCACCCATAGCCTTACGCAGCTCCTTGGACCAGAAAATGTTGACTGGCTTGTTGTCCATAGATACTGCTTCAACCGGAGCGCCGGTCATAGCTTCCAGGGCTGCAATGACATCAGCAATGGTGGCGTTCGTTTTGCCAGTGATAGCCGTGCCATACTTCTTTGCGACTTCAAGGTATTTGTCATGGTTCCAGTTGCAATTGATCATCGCTTCATTGAAATCCGACATGGTCGAGTTCCATTTTGTGATGGCGGAACCCGTTGCAGGCGTGCTCGGAGTCGTTGGATTAGACGGCTGCGTCGGCGTAGTCGGTTCAGACGGATTGTCCGGCGTAATCGGAACATCGTCGTCATCGATATACACGCCGTCCGGGTCAATGGTTACTTTCTTCGTTGCAAGATCGAATTCTACGCCGAAGTGCACTTCCTTTGCAATGTCGCGGAGCTTGACGTAGTTGTTTCCGCGAATCAGATAGGACTTAATCGCAACCTGTTCGCCATCAACCTTAAAGGTCTGGGGCGACAGCTTGGCGGTAGAACCCGTGAGCGCCATATCAACCATATTAGAAAGATCAGGTGTTGTGCGTTCGGTCGAGATCAGCACAGAGCGAGTAGTTTCGTCCCAATCCACGCCAAAACCAGCGAGCTTACCGAGATCTCTGAGCTTGAAGTAGTTGTTGTCTGCAATATTGTAGCCGGTAGGGTAGACTCGTGTGTTTCCGACATATACGGACTGACCCCTCGTTCGCGTCGGAGTAGCAGGGAGGTCTGCAACGGCTCCTGCACTTGCAAACATCACTGCCGACAAGCCGAGCGCCATAACGGCGGTAGCTCTCTTTTTCATTGTTATTCCCCCTATATGGAGTTTGATGCTTCTATTTGTGTCAAGTATATCACAGAAATATACAGGAAACAACGAATTTAAATTGAACATGCACTTTCAAAATCTCCTTTACCCGTTTTCTAACCTAAAAGTGTTGACAATCAGCCTTAATTGCGTTATTATACTCATATAGTATCAAGTTTCCGACTGAAAAAGTCGCGTTGTTTTTAAGTAAACGCCGAACAATCGGCACAGTTTTAGTATTAGTATACCCATTTTATGGAGTAAATTTAAGAGCGTACCAATCTCAACAGATTGCGTTTTCAGACACGGTGTAATAAACGTGTCTTTTTTGCGCCTATTTTAAGGAGTTTAAATGTAAAAATCCAGCGGAACGGGCAGCTTTTCTATCACAATGCCCTAAAATTTTTTGATTGAGGAGGTGGTCATGTGGAAATCTTCTCTCGCGCAATCCCCCAGCAGCCCCGGCACCTTTCCCCGTGCGCGTCCGTATCCACCCTGCCCCCCGCTCGTTTCGCTTGGATTTTTGTTAGTTGGTTTGTCCATTATATCTTTAAACGCTAATTACGTTTAAAGGTCGATCCTGTCATTGAATAACAGGGTTTTGGACGAATTTAACCGTTATTATGGAGAAAAGAATAGCAATTCACGTTATTCCGAATTGTTGATTGGATTAAATAAGATTTTTTATGAAAAGAATATTAACCAAGCAATTTTTTGTGCGAAAACATTCTTGTCGAAACACGTTTATCAAAACATTGTTAGCTACAAGTCGATTAACTATAATTTCCAGACAATAGCGGCTATTTTGATTGCTTTTAATGTTCCGTTGAACCAAGCAGAGGCGCTGTTCCATGCGGCTGGTTTCTACTTGAACGATTCACTTTCTCATTGCATTGTTCGTTTTTCCATTAAAAATAACTTGTCTCTTTATGATGCCGATGACCTGCTTTACACGAAAACAGGAACGCATTTTTACAAATCAAAGCGGCAAGACAATAATGATTAACCCTACCGAGGCGGCCATTGGCCGCCTCTTTTCGTTTGCCCGAAAAAAAAGAACTTCGCAAGTTCCACTCATATAATTTCTGCAATTTATAATAGAATTGTAAGCCAAAAACACCCCGAAATAGCAGGAGGAGGTGAAAAATAATGCATACTCAAATCCAAGGCGGCCTGCACTATAAAATCGCGTTCAAAGCGGATGTCCTGTTGCTGGCAACCGTGTATTTCGCAATTTTCAACGAAGTTGCAGAAGTCGTCCGCATCGAAGTCGGTGATAAGGTTACGACCCCTGAGCAAGTCAAAGAGATTGTTCACGAAATCGACCTTTTCCTGACCGAAAGCGGTGCGACAGTCGCATATGTCCACGCAGATAACTTCGCTGATGCTCTGGTCGATGAGTTCATTTTTGCCGGTTATACCGAAGATTGGACTCAAAGCAGCGATGTTATGTATAAATTTTTGAAAGAATAAGGAGGAACACCCCATGTTGAAACTCAACCAGCTCAAGATTGCCCCTTATCTGACCGTTGGTGACCATTTTCGTTTTTTGGAAGCTAAGACCGCCTATGTTTACGAAAAGGGCGAAGTCACCAGCAAGGTAAAGGGCTATCGTTGCAAGCTTGCAATGGTCGATCGGGGCTATGACACTTTTTATGTCACCGTGCCGACCACGCCCGAAATCCCTGTCGATACTCCCGTTCGCGTGACGGATTTGGAGATCAAGGCTTTTATCATTGATGGCAAGCCGCGTATCTCGGCCAAGGCCACCGCAATCGAACCGATCAAAGATGCCTAAACCGTCGAAAGGAGGTGATGTTTTTGAAAAAGTATTCTATGGTTGCTCGTGCGTGGGTTGTTACCGTGAAAAACCCTGAAAATTATGGCTATAGTGGTTGTCCGCGTGTCCTCTGTGAGCAGCTTCGCGCCCAGTGGCTTTCCGAGCGCCCCTCGCGTTCTGGCGTTTGGATGTTCTGTTTGTCAGACGATGGCGTCCCGCACGTCGATATGGTCTTGATTGACAAAGCGCCGTTTCGTGACCGCCACATCTTCGATTACGTCCCCGCTGACTCCACTGTCCCGTTGACTACATCGCACGATATGGCAAGTGACGTAGAGCACTTCGTTCAGCATGTTCTTGACACCGAGCGTGTTTTGGTGATGGTTCACTAAAACCTCATTGCATCCGGGCTGCGCCCCTTATGGGATGCAGCCCTAATTTTTATGTATAAGGAGGGTTTATATGGGAGAAAGTGTCACCAAATCATGGTTTGCTGTGCTGAACAACCCCTGCGAACACGGCTATTCTGGCACACCGCAGGAAATCTGTGAGCAACTCAGGGACGAGTGGGTAGGCACCAGCACAACACGAACCGGCGCGTGGGCTTATTGCATATCGGCGCTCGGCTTGCATCACGTGCATATGGTCTTGGAGGACGCCGTTGCTATGCGTTTCAGTATCGTTAAAAAAACCTATGCGTGTGGGATGCATTTCGAACCCACCAAAGGGTCAAAAAAGCAGGCAGAGGATTACATCAACAAGCGCTCTCCATTTGATGAAAAGGGCGAGCAGGTCTTATGTATAGTGAAAGCTGGCGAAATTAAAGGCCGTAGTGCAAATCGTAGTGATCTGGCCGAGATTGCGGCTTTGCTGAAAGAGGGTCACACGCCCTCAGAAATTATGGCATCCAACCTTAATTATCGCCGCTATGACCGCATGATTCGCGATGCATTTTTCGACCAGCGTTTCAAGGCAACACCACCCATTCGTCCAGTCAAAGTCCACTGGATTTGTGGCGAGTCGGGCGCTGGTAAGACGTATCACTATGTTAGTCTGTGTGAAGAAAAGGGCGCGGATAACATCTACTTAATCTCCGATTGAAAGCACGGGGCTTTTGACAAATATTGTGCCGAATCTATTCTTTTTATCGACGAACTCAAGCCCGACAGCATTTCCTATGCCGAACTGCTCTCGCTTTTAGACGGTTATAAAAAGCAAATTTCCGCAAGATATACCAACTCGTTCGCATTATGGAGTGATGTTTACATAACGAGTGTTTATGCGCCTGAGCAACTCTACGCGGAACTCGTACCGTATCACAAGCGCGGCACTGATAGCTATGAACAGTTGCGCCGCCGCATCAGCGAAATTGTCTATTGTTATTTCGATGCTGACCACAAACGCAAGTTTGTATGCGTAAGCAGCGATTTTTATAATGATATCGCCTCGTTAAGAGCCTCGTTAGAAGATAACAACTCTAACCCGTTTTAACCAGAGGTGGGCTGGTAGTGTTACCAGCCCACCTCGTTACGGTTACACAAAACGCGAAAAGCCTTGAAATCACTGGGGATTTGAGCATTTTTTCTGTAACCAATATACGTTACAAAAATTAAATCCGTTACACTTTTCGATGAAAAAAGGTGAACATCATGAACAGTAATAAAAAAGATGAACTCATCAACGAGAGCACCTATAAATATACATTCTGCCGTCTCTGCGAGGGTATGAAACACATCAAACATGATCCACACAAGCAACACCGCTTGCTGTTGATTTTGGCATTAGCGCTGCTGGTTGCAATCTTCGTGCAGCACGCCTTTGATAGTAATGCAATCGGTGACATTCTGAAAATCGCTATGTATTTTCTGGTTGCTGTTATCGCGCTGATTGCCGTGCTTTGCTATATTCTGTATTACGGAACTCCCAAAATCGCTCACCGCATCCACAACAACTTTTCACGCATAGGTTTAACCAATTCCGCCAGTGAAATTCCACTCTTGCTGCGAGAATATCCGTTTTATAAAAAATCAACTTCTAGACAAGTTTTTTGTTTAGATTTTCTATCTTGCAGCATTGAAAAATCCATTTGGGAGGACAAAAAAACCGCCATCGAAACGGCTCTAAATCGGAATATCGCTAAAATCGAGGAAATCGACGGAAAACAGGGTATTCGACTTTACACCGTGCCGCTCGAACAAGGTTTATCCGATAAAATTGTTTGGCAAAACACGATGCTAAACACGCAAATACCCATTTGCAAAATCATCTTAGGAGAAAGTCTGTTGGAACAAGTCACCGTTGACCTTAACATTACACCGCATATCCTCATCGGCGGTTCAACTGGCTCTGGCAAAACCGTTCTTTTGCGCTTAATCCTTATGCAACTTCTTAAAAAACAAAACGTGCAGGTCACAATAGCCGATTTTAAGGGCGGCGTAGATTTTTCTGATTGTTGGAAACAGCATCCCAAGTGCCGCATGATTTTCGAGCGTTCCGAACTTTTGTCCTATCTTGACGGCTTGATTATTGAACTCAATCGACGTAAAGCGCTTTTTGCAAGCAAAAACAATTGCAACAATATCTTTGATTACAATATCAATCCGATCTACACTCATAATGATGCCGAGCCACTTGACAGAATTGTTTTTGCCGCCGATGAAATCGCTGAGGTGCTCGACAAAACCGGCCTTAGCAAAACGGAAAAAGAAGTAGTGGCGCAAATCGAGAGCCGCATTGCAACTATCGCCCGACTTGGTAGAGCATTTGGCATCCATCTTCTTCTCGCTACTCAACGACCGGATGCAAACATTCTTTGCGGACAGATTAAAAATAATATTTCACATCGCATCTGTGGCCGTGCGGATAATGTACTCTCAGGAATTATTTTAGACAGCACCGCCGCTGCCGAGGAAATCCCATCTGATGCCCGTGGACGCTTTATTGATAATAATGGTGTGATCTTTCAAGCCTATTGGTTCGATGAAGCAAACATAGACTGGAACGCTCCATTCTAAAACACCGCATATTTTGAAAGTGCACCTTCAACATCATTCTTGAACGTGCACTTTCAATTTCCTATTATTTAACCGGTTCCATTCTCAATAAGCAATCGCCGCACAAGATGTTGACCTCGCGAGTCGCACGTACTGACATTTTGCAATGTGGACAGATATACTTGCGAGTGCTGCTCGTTTTCTTGGGCTTGGGCGGCTCGGTCGTTCCTGCGCTCGTCCCGCGTCCCGGCCTGCCAGAGATATAACCGTCCATGCGGCCCATGCGGATATCTTCCCATCCCTGAGTAACGATGAAATCAATGAGCGCTTCGGTTGGAAAGGTGATCGACCAGCCGATTCGCGGATCGAACTCAATGTGTAAATCGCACGCCTCGGCAGTGTCCTTAAAGCGTTTGTTATGGTAAGTGCCTCCGCGACTGCAATCCTTCACATTGTTTTGCAGGTGGTAGAGATGAACCATTTCATGCAGCAAGGTTGCGGTAACGTCTTCAATCGGTCGGTCAAGTGTGCCTGCGTCAATGTTAAGCTCGTGCCGCTGATCGCCGTTACTCTTATGCCATGCCTTAGATACGGTCACATGACCATATGCGCGTGGCGTAGATTGAATGGTGATGATTGGTTCTTCAATCTCGCTATTGAAATAATGGTCATTAAGTTCGCGGAACATTTTTTCAAGATATCCCGCCGTCCGGCTTGTTTTGATTGTCTGTTTCATAAAAGCACCTCCACAATTTTTCTTTGGGCCTCGCCGTGCTCGTTCCGAGTACGGCTTAAATACTTTTGCAGACACGCCGGGCACTGTGTCAAGGTTGGCTCGTAAGAGCCACTTGCGCAAAAATTTACACCGTGCGAACAATCGGCACGGTGTAAAATTTTGCTGACCTTGACTCAGGGTTCGGGGTGTGCCACAAGCGAAGGCAGAGGCCCCATCTCTTTGGCGTTACCAGTCCACCTTTGTCATATAATTGATAGTAATAATGTTTTAGCTGGTTTCCGCATCTTGACCGTGGTATAATAACAATATCAACAGTCTTGATAAAAGGAGGGCTTGTCTATGCCGTTATCTCAAACGACACATTGTACCTACGCTGACTATCTGACGTGGGATACTGAACAGAAATACGAGCTGTTTGACGGTACACCTGTTATGCAGGCGCGTCCAAGCATTCAGCATCAGAATATAGAGGGTGCTTTGCTTCAGCAGCTCCGCAACTTCCTTAATGGCAAGCCATGTCGCGCCTTTGCTGAGATTGAGGTGTTGCTCCCTGAACACGTGCATCAGAATGCGGACGATGTGAGCACTGTCTATGTTCCTGACCTTGCTGTGATTTGTGACCCTGAAAAACTGCACGAGCAATATTGCTTTGGTGCTCCGACCGTAGTAATGGAGATTCTTTCACCGTCCACCGCCAAGGCTGACCGTCTTGTAAAGCTCAATCGCTATCAGCAAGCCGGTGTCCCCGAATACTGGATCATTTCCCCGCAGGAGCAGAACGCAACTGTATTTGTACTGGAAAACGGACTGTATCGCACCGTTGCTGTTTACACCAAGGAAGATGCCGCTGCAAAGGTCTTTACTCTGACCGGTTGCGAATTGGATTTGACTAAAGTTTTTGAATGATACGGAGGCGTATAATCTATGAAAAGAAAACTTATTGCCGCAGTTATGGCTGCCGCCATGATGTGTGCAAACGCAATTCCTATGGCTGGAGCGGCAGAAGACGGTCGCGCAAACCTGCCTTCTGACTTTACTTCCGGCAAAGTCGTCTCCGTTTCGGCGGACAATCAAATTGTAAGCGTCATTAAGGACGATGGTAGCCTGTGGCTTAGCGGCGTTTCTGCTTCGGATGTCACTTTCTCCCCGTTTACCAAACTCACCGGCGATGTAAAAGATGTCAGTCTGTTCTATGAAGGCATTGCAGTTCTGAAGAACAACGGCGATCTGTATGTTGCCGAATGGAAGGACGCTTCTTCATTCTCCAACTTCAAAAAAGTTCTTTCCGATGTTCGCAAAGCGAACATGCGTAGTGCGTCGTTGGGCGTCGCTATTAAGAACGACAACACCCTTTGGGGATGGGGCATCGATCTGAGCGGTATTACTTTCCCCGTCAATCCAGCATCTTTACCTTCTGCGTATACTTCTACTGATAACTGGTGGGAAATCCCCGAGGTTATAAAGCCGGCAAAAATGATGGATAACGTTCAGGACGTTATTCAAGTCGACTTTGCTTCTGTCTTTCTTAAAACGGACGGCAGTGTCTACGTCTCTGGCAAGGGATCTTACGGTTTTTTAGGCGATTCCGACTCGCAACATTTCGTCCGCCCCGCCGTTAAAATGATGGATGATGTAAAGTCTATTTTTGGCGATGCAAGTCTTTGCATGGCAATCAAATCAGATAACAGCCTTTGGATTTGGGGTACGCTCCCTTGGTCAAACGAAGTTGTCGCTTCTCCAATTAAGATCGCTGACAACGTACAATTCGCAGACGAAGGTACTAAATCGTTGGTGTATGTTACCACTGATGGACAAATGTGGGCTGTAGGCAAGAATGAATGGAACAGCAGCGGGCTCGGCAAGGAAATTGAAAATGTGGCCACACCAACCAAAACCGATCTTACTGGAGTAAGATCCTTGAGTTGCACTCCTTATTCGCGGATTGGAACAGCCGTAAAGAACGATGGTAGCCTTTGGACGTGGGGTCGTACGGATCTGGAAGGAGACAGCTCCACCCGGACGTTTGATAACCTGTACAATGTTCCCGGCGAGAACTATACGCTCTACGACTTTCTGCAGATTGCTGGTCCAAACCAGACAACCAACGGCACGTCAACCGAAAAGCCTACAACCAAGCCGACCGCTGCAGCAACGGCAACAGCCTCTCCGTCCAGCGCCAAGGTGCAGATCAACGGCAAGCAGGTAACCTTCGACGCGTACAGCATTAACGACAACAATTACTTCAAGCTCCGTGATATTGCAAAGGCTCTTTCTGGTACAGAGAAACAGTTTGAAGTAACGTGGAACGGCGCGACTAAGAGCATTGAACTCAAGCCTAATACCGCATACACCGCTGTTGGCGGCGAACTCGCTACCGGTAAGGCTGTCAAGCAGACCGCCAAGCTGTCTTCCGATACCGTATATATGAACGGCAACGTAGCCAGTCTGACGGCTTACACCATTAACGGTAATAACTATTTCAAGCTTCGCGACCTCGGCAAGCTGCTCAACTTTGGCGTTGACTGGGACGGCACCGCAAAGTGCATCTCCATCGACTCTTCAACCTCATACACCGAATAACTACAAACGCCGTCCTTGTTGGGCGGCTTGACAACTCCCCGAAAGACGTTCTTCGGAGCGTCTTTTTCAGTGCTTAAATTTGGTGCTTATTTGGTGCTTATTCACTCTAAAACAGATATTATCAGATGTTGCTAAATGATATATTTTTTATAAAATATGGTCTATTATGCTTATAATGTATTATAGAATGTAACATATTATGCGTTTGGAAAACAACTCCGACTCCAAAGGCCATGCGCTCGAATCGCACCGGGCGTACCAAAATGTGTTGATGAAAGATGCAACGCCGAAAACGCCGCACGAAAGTGTGGCGTTTTCACATATAATGCGCTACTTTTAGAACGAAAAGGCTGCAAAAACTCGATTTTTCAAAATTCCAGTTTTGCCCCGCGAGAGGCGACATTTTTAAGATGTGCCCTGCCAAATTTATGGTCTGGTGTGGTTCGAACACCAAGGCTTAAAAAAGAATAAAGAATAAGAATACAGGCTGATATGCTCCCCATAGAGTAGACACTCGAAATAACAAAAATTCGAGACTACACTAAGGGGAGCATTATTATGTCAAAACGGACACCGGAAGAGATCATCCATTCAACGGAGAAGGAAGCCACGCAGCGATCTGTAAAAAGTACGGACTACGACATACGAAGAACGGATTGAAATTATCAGCTACTGCATCGAGAATGAAAATGACTACGCTGCTGCTGTTGAGCGATTCGGCGTCAGCTACCAGCAAATCTATTCCTGGGTGAGAAAGTACAATGAGAAGGGCATAGAAGGTCTGGTAGACAAGCGTGGTAAGCGTAAGTCCGAATCTGAGATGACAGAAGCGGAGAAGCTGCGCACCGAGAACCGGATACTGGAAGCCCGAAACAGAAGATTGAAAACGGAGAATGCATTGCTAAAAAACTCGAGGAACTCGAAAGGAGGTGGCGCTGAGCGGAGTAAGACAAGAATATCTCTACATTTGTGTTCGGAAAATGCACGAAGATGGGTATGCAATAACCGAGACTTGTGACATTCTGAACCTGAATCGATTCTATCGTTTGGTACATATTGTCGGCCTGCTTGCTGTCATCCGCAGAAAACGTCCGGCATATCAGCGGTCTAAGCCGGAAGTAACGGCGCACCAATGAATTACCGCAGCTTGCTGGATGCTGCATAAATGAAAACCAGGATCTCTGAGATGAGGTCCTGGAGAAAACTTTTTGTTTTTTCGTCTGTCTAATTGACAGGGAGCGGTTCACTCCGCCAATGTCAGGTCGATTTCGTTTTTTCCGACATAGATCCGCCTTTTTTCATAGCCAATCAACAAATCCTGAAGCTGACAGTTTCCACTGGCTGTATTCTTGTTTTTCCTCTCTGTCGGTGGTTGTGGAGAACGGCGCGAATACGAGCCAGTAATTTTTCTGTACTGAATGATTTCGTACCAGAAAATGCGCGAAATGAGTTGCTGAGAGGTGCTGCGAACAACCGCTCAAATTTTGTTCCCAGAGATTTTTCGGCAGCAAAACCGGCTCTGAGTTTACGGGGAAAAGCAGCTTGCAGGTCTAAAAACTTGCAAGCTGCCTTCTAAACAGTCCGCACTTTACTGCACCCGAGATCCAGCCCGAATCATCCGGACGATCATCTACCGAAATAATATAGATACATATCCTCCATATTGGGTGCTGTTGGTACTGCGTCGGGTCGAGGGGCGCTTTTACTGAGCAGACGGATCACACTTTTTCCGTCTGTGTGCATGACATTGCTGCAGGTATATTGCTTTGTGAGTGCCGCTTCGTCCGCAGCAGGAACTGTAACGAGCCAGACTTGCCCGTTCAGCTGCTCCAGCAGCGAAGCAGGCTTTTGCATTCCGAGGACAACGCCTTTCCTGAGCAGAATGATTTCGTTTGCGACTGCTTCGAGGTCCGATACAATATGCGTCGACAGCAAAACGAGCTTTTGCTGGGAAAGATCACTGATGATCCCGCGGAACCGGATCCGTTCTTCCGGGTCAAGCCCAGCTGTCGGCTCGTCCAGCACCAGAATTTCGGGGTCTCCAAGCAGTGCCTGTGCGATTCCCACACGCTGCCGCTGTCCGCCGGAGAAACCTTTCAGCTTTTTCTGTTTTTTGTCCTCCAGACCGACCATATGCAGAAGATCATCCGTCTGCCGCTTGGCCTCAAACTTTGACAAGCCCTTTAATCTGGCAATATAGAGCAGAAACTGCTCCGCTGTGAAATTCGGATAAACGCCGAAATCCTGCGGCAGATAGCCGAGCTTTTTCCGGAACGCAGCACCCATGACCGCAATGTCCTGCCCATCCAGCAAGACACGTCCGGTCGATGGGGCGAGCAGATCCGTCATGATCCGCATCAGCGTCGTTTTCCCGGCTCCGTTTGGACCGAGCAAGCCATAGACGCCTGACCCGAGGGTCAGGTCGATCTGCTGCAGCGCGGCTGTATCGCCGTAGAGCTTGCTGATATGTTCGAAGGAAAGCTTCATAATTCCTTGCGCTCCTTTCTTTGATGGATGGCGACCAATAGTAACCCACCCAATAACAGCGCGTACCAGACACCCCAGACTCCAGGGGTCACACCGATTCTCCGTCCGCGCATCCATTCTGCAAAAAATCCATACCGGACAAACCAGAAGAATTCAAACTTTTTCAGCACAGCGGCATTGATAAAATAGCTGAACGCAAACGGAGCTCCGCAGATGCACATGGCCGCCGGCTGATTCTTCAGACTGTCACATACAAATGCTGCAAAGAGGAAAAATCCAATGGTTCCGATGAGAACGATTGCCGTACTGCGGAACCATGCGTGATTCCAACCATCCGGTTGGGGAAACCTGCCGGAAATGAGAATTGACAGCGCATGATTTCCGGCTGCTAACAGCACAGCACCAGCCGAAGCGGCAATGCTCCCGGCAATCAACCGGTTCCGGAACAGCGTGCTTCGACCATAGGCGGTGCTGTTGATGACGGGAAAGACTCCTGTTTCACGATCCGCGGAAAACAGACGGATCAAAACGAGCAGAACCAGAAAACCGAGTGTTACGGAGCCTATCTTATTCCAGCATTCTGCGGATAAGGACCAGAACGCATCGCTGCGGAATCGGGAATCAAAGAAGGCGAGAATGCCCCGAACAGATAGCCCAGCACCCAAAACGAGCCAGTAGAGCGGATTCCGGAAACAGCGGATCAGATCAGCCTTCATGCCTTTGCTTTCCTCCTCCATATCCTCCAAAAGAGGAAAAACTCCAGAAGGATCATGCCAATCCCCAGCAGGACCGGTTTCCATACGTCCGACCACAAATATGGAAAGACCCACGAATAGCTCTCCTGCAGCAGATACCCACCGAAGCCGAACCGATAGAGCGCGTCGATCGGCACACGAAGGAGCTCCGGCAGCTGAGGCCCGACAGCGGAATACGCGAAAAACAGCAAATAACTGCCGCCGCAGAGGAACAGACTGAGCGCCGTCCGCCGCGTCAGCGCAGCGACGATCAGGATAAACCCGGCGAAATATAACGCGCCCAGGAACAGAAAGCCATACTGGATCGCACAGTACGCAAGATTGGACATCGGCGGCAGCGCCGTATCCGCAAAATACACGCATCCGGCAACAGATGAGAGGGCGCCTTCGAACCCGAACGCGCCGCCGTTTACCAGCAGACTGGCTGCCCCGATGATGAAAACAACGACCGCGCAATAGAGGACTGTAAACGCCGTTTTCGCTCTCCATGTGCACAGTCGGCCAAGCGCTGCCGTCCCGACAAGATCGTCCGTCCGGTATTCCCTTTCACAGCAGACCAGCCGCGGCAATCCGACCGCAAGCAGAAACGCCGTCAGCGTCGCGCCATAGGAATAGATATTCTGCTGAACAAAATTCCACTTTTGCTGCGCATCATAAAGCACGCTGTAATTCTGTTCCGAAATTTCCGTGTATAGCCCCAGCAGCAGATACAACCCGCCAAGGAGATACGCGACCCAGACCTCGCGGAACGCCCGGTGCTTTCTGGCTTCATCCGATATGAGCCATGTCATAATGCTCCCTCCTTCGTTGAACATTGTATACAAGAATGCCGTATAAAATCAGTCCGATAGCCGCCAGCACAGCGTAGGCAGCGGTGGAGCAGAGCTGCAAAAGCCGGTCAAACGGAAGCACCGTCACGAGGAAGCAAAGCGCCGCCCAAAAGACGAGTGCAAGCAGGGACAGCCCTTCCGAATTGCGGAGCGAAGCAGACAAAAACAGGAGCAGCGCACAGAGATAAATGTCCGGTACCGCGCCGCAGAGCGCCAGCCGCAAAAACGCCTCACCCGCAGAAACGTGCAGCATCACGGAAAGGAGCACCAGAGCGCCGAACATGCAGCATGAGATCACGACAGACCGCGCAGCCAGCATCTCCGGATAGGAATACGGAAATGTAGCCTCCAATTCACGCATGTTCTGGTTACTGGCGAGCACGTACCGATGAAACAGCAGGAGCATCGGCATTGGCGCGGTGCAGAAAATCGTCAGCATCGGCATGGACAAGACTCGGACGCTGAGCAGACCGAAAATCAATGCACCCGCGAAAAGCCCAAGCAGCAGGCCCCCGTTTATTTCACCTGCGGCGATCCGCAGCAGCGTGAAGGCCGGCGTCTGCCGGTCCCTTGGCTCCGGCATGGACGCTTGCAGCCGCAAAATGGTGCGGCGGATTTCCTGTTCCATTTGATCGTTCATTCGAAGTCCTCCCGCAGTTTATCTGAGAGTGTATTTCTGGCGGCACGAAGCCGTGATTTGACCGTCGGCAGCGGTGCGTTCGTCATTCGCGCGATCTCCTTCGCGGTAAATTGGTGGAAATAATGTAAGATCACTGCCTCCCGCTGTGCGGCAGGCAGCTTCTCCAGCGCGGCTTTTACGGACATGGAGACCACTGCCATATCTTCAAACGAGGCAGCCGGATCGGGTCGGTCGAACATGGTGTCTTCCACCTGAACGATTTTCTGTCGAAAGCGAAAGTAGTCCACACATTTGTTATGCGCAATCGTAAACAGCCAGCTGTCAAATTTCCTCCACGGCATATAGCGACCGATGCTCTGCATCATTGCGATAAAAACATCCTGCGTCAAGTCATAAGCGTCCTGCTCATGCCCGGTCAATTTGAAAACATATCCGTAAATTCGCGGATACCAGCGGCGAACCAAAAGCTCCAGTGCGCTCTTATCTCCGCCTTTGATCCCGCGCACCAGTTCATGATCGCTATATTCCACCGCCTCACCGCCTTTTCTGTCAGTATAACGAACGAGAGTACCCAAAGGGATGAAGGATATAAAAGATATTTTATAAAAATTATAGCAGGTCCTTGCGTGTGTTTCCAACTGCATTATTTGAGCGCTTTTATATTTTAACACCGGAGCGCAAAAACTGCGCATTAGGAACCAAAGAATAGGCTTTATCTGAAGTTCACGCAAAAAGCAACCGCCCTGCAAGTCGTGACCTATTTAACATACTAGACGATAACTTGCTTCGCGGATGCCTTCCTTAAAAGATACCTCACATATTGTATCGCGGCTTTTGCAAAAACGTTTGACTTCACCGTGTCCCAATCTGCCAGTTTGACAATCTCCTGTGTGCTGACCGCCAATCTCTCCAAGACGGTTGCGAATTTACTTGCCAGCATCAAGCTGCAAGCCTATTCGCCGCCGCTGCCCATTGAGACGGACCGCATCCATGTTGCCAACGGGACGTTTTTCACGGACGGCAGCTTCAGTGCCGACAAGAGCTACTGCAACAACCGCCTCACCGTCACTTATAATCCAGACACACCCACTCCGAAAAAGTGGCTGCAATTCCTATCGGAGCTGCTGCAAGAAGATGATATTCCCGCCTTGCAGGAATTTCTCGGCTACTGTCTGCTGCCCACCACCAAGGGGCAGAAGATGCTCATGCTCATTGGCAAGGGCGGCGAGGACAAAAGCCGCATTGGACTGGTCATGCGCTCCCTGCTGGGTGACAGCATGAATACCACCAGCATCCAGAAGGTGGAGAGCAACCGGTTCAGCCGTGCGGATTTGAAAAACAAGCTCCTGATAGTGGATGACGATATGGATATGAGCGCCTTGCCCAAGACCAACTATATCAAGTCCATCGTGACCTCCGAGTGCAAGATGGACATGGAGCGCAAGGGCGTCCAGAGCTACCAGAGCCAGCTGTATGTGCGCTTCCTCTGCTTCGGAAACGGTGCGCTGACCGCCTTGCACGACAAGTCCGATGGCTTCTTCCGACGCCAAATCATGCTGACTACCAAAGACCGGCCCGCAGGCCGAGCGGACGATCCGTTTCTGGTGGATAAGCTGCTGCGGGAGAAAGAGGGTATCTTTCTCTGGTGTCTGGAGGGGCTACACCGGCTGATCGGGAACAACTATCAGTGTGGAGTCCACCAACAATGTCCATGTCGGCGGTAAGCGGGTTCGGGGATTTATAGGCCTTGAGGTGATCAATCTGCTGCTTTTCAGAAGATGCAATCTGAACTGGGGGATTACTTCAGCAAGGTATTCCGTACCATCACAACGGATAACGATCCTGAGTTTGCCCGGCTGGCAGAGTTGGAAACAGGAACGAATACGAAAGTGTACTTTACCCATCCGTATACATCCTGTGAGAAAGGGGCAATAGAAAACCACAATGGCCTGATCCGACGCTTTATACCAAAGGGAAAGTGGATTTCAGATTACAGCGATGATGACATTCTGGCTGTAGAGCTATGGGCGAATCGTCTTCCGCTACCAGACTGATTCTAACAGATGAAATGCTCAACCTGATATTGCAATTTGCGGCTTTTGCGAACTTTACTTGACGCGGCCAAATCGCCGCTGCTTTTATTGTGCGGTATTGCCTTAGGCCAGAGGGCAAATGAATGTACTGCATGGCGAAGCCTCCCGTGCTGATTGCTACGAAAAGCATACCGGTACGGACGCTGCCACGCACCCCCAGCTTCACCTCAAGTCCACAATAAAAATAATTAAACCAAAAAAAGCAGCAACTTTCGTTGCTGCTTTAGATGTAGGCGTTGAGTTATCTTCCCGGGCCGTCGCCAGCCAAGTATTGTCACCGTAAACGAGCTTAACTACTGTGTTCGGAATGGGAACAGGTGTACCCTCGTCACCATTAACACCTACTATTTCGTTGCACATTCCTGTGCAGCTTTGTTATTATACCATACCATCAGCCTACTGTCAACATCTTTCTTGAAGAAATTTGGTGACCCGTGGGAGAATCGAACTCCCGTTTGCGGCGTGAGAGGCCGCCGTCTTAGCCGCTTGACCAACGGGCCATAACAGTTAGACTTCCGGTATTTCTCGGTTCCGCTGTGGATTTTGTTACGAACCCACAGCGCACCGAATCTGGTACACCATCACGGGCTCGAACCGTGGACCCACTGATTAAGAGTCAGTTGCTCTACCAACTGAGCTAATGGTGCA
>ENA-USUG01002021-USUG01002021.1-human-gut-metagenome-genome-assembly--contig:-NODE-2021-length-31977-cov-6.777586_pt1 | contig 31977 bp, 29 predicted proteins | sample MGYA00250059_ERZ773394 | MGnify/ENA primary metagenome ERZ773394 (study PRJEB29103, sample SAMN06111957) | human gut metagenome | biome: human gut; feature: ankylosing spondylitis patient; material... | reverse complement strand
AGGGTGTGCGCGGGAAACCCAAGAAGGGTGTCCTGCGCCATTGAAATCCTAAGTTTTCAGAACTTTTATAAAGTTCTAAAAACTTGTTCAGCGGGACGAAAAGGCTTTTTCGACACGCTGATTTCCTTTTTCATGCCGCTCTCCCGGCGTTTTTTCCTTGAAAGCCCCTTGACAATTTGGTTTACACATTGTAGACTGCAAGTAGAAGGTCTACATGTAGTAAACCTCGGAGGTGAACCTATGAGCGATTTGAAAATGGGGCCGGTGGAGACCCGGTTCGCGGAGATCATCTGGGACAGGGAGCCGGTGGGCTCCACGGAGTTGGTCCGGCTGGCGGAGGAATCCCTGGGCTGGAAGAAGTCTACCACCTACACGGTGCTCAAGCGGCTGTGTGACCGGGGCATCTTCCGGAACGAGGGGGGCACCGTCACCAGCCTGCTGTCCCGGGCGGATTACGACACCGCACAGAGCCAGCAATTCGTGGAGGAAAGCTTTTCCGGGTCCCTGCCCGCGTTTATCACGGCGTTTACCCGGCGAAAAAAGCTGACAGAGGACGAAATCGCGGAGCTGCAAAAGCTGATCGATCAGAACAGGAGGTAGCGTATGGGCGAGTTTGTAATGCACCGGCTGTTTCCCATCGTCTGTAATATGAGCCTCACCGCCAGCGTGGTGATTCTGGCGGTACTGGCAGTCCGCCTGCTGCTGCGGCGGGCCCCCAAGGTCTTTTCCTATGCCCTGTGGGCGGTGGTGCTGTTCCGGCTGCTGTGTCCGGTGTCCGTCACCTCCGCCGTGTCCCTGCTGGGGGCGCTGGGCGCTCCGGCGCAGGAGCGAAGTGCCGTTACCAGCGTGGTGGAGTATGTCCCGGCGGATATCGTCCGCAATATGGCCCCCGCGGTGACGCCTTTGCCCCAGGAGCCGTTCCCGGCGGAACCCGGCGAGAACATCATCAGCGCCGCCCCCAGCGTGACTCAGCCTGATGCTGCCCCGGCCTCGCCCCTCAGCGGCCCGGTGGCGGTTCTGACCCTGACGTGGCTGATGGGCATAGCCCTGCTGCTCCTTTACAGCGTGATCTCCCTGCTGCGGCTCCGCCGCCGCCTGGTGGGAGCCGTGCGATTGGAGGACAACATCTATCTGGCGGACTACATCCCCTCCCCCTTCGTCATGGGCCTGTTCCGGCCCAAGATCTACCTGCCCTCCACCCTGACGGAAACGGAGCGGGGCTACATCCTGCGGCATGAGCAGTATCACCTCCGCCGCCGGGATCATGTGGTGAAGCTCCTGTCGTTTCTGGCCCTGTGCGTCCACTGGTTCAACCCGCTGGTGTGGGCGGCGTTCATTTTGGCGGGGAAGGACATGGAGATGAGCTGCGACGAGGCGGTGGTAAGGGAACTGGGCGAGGACATCCGGGCGGACTACTCCGCCTCCCTGCTGAGCCTTGCCACCGGCCGCCGCATCGTGGCGGGGATGCCCCTTGCCTTCGGCGAGGGCGACACCGGCGGACGCATCCGGAACCTGCTGAACTGGAAACGGCCCCAGCCGTGGATCATCGCCGTGTGCGCCGTGGTCTGCGTGGGACTGATCGCCCTCTGCGCCGCCAACCCCAAGGGGAGCGGCACCCCAACGGAAGATTCCCCGGCAGACCGGACGGAAACCGGCCAGTGGCCCAGCGTGGAGGCCTACGTCCAGCAGGTAATGCTGTCCCAGACGGAGGCCCGGTATTACGCGGAAAACGCCGACGGCACTGCCAGCGGCCAGCCCCATATCGCCGCGGTGACGGATCGAAAGCTGGAATATCTGACGAAGGGCGGCGAGCTGGCCGGACTGGCCCTCGACGGCGTGTTGGAGGAATGGGAATATTTCTATCTGGTGAAGCTGGATGTGGACACGGCTTCGGTGGCGCTGGTAGGCGGACAGTATTATGACGACGAGGAATACTTCTCGTTAGATGATCGTCATGTAATGGTGGCCCTGCGGTATGACGACGGCAGCTACGACATTCTCTGCGACGACTCCATCAATGACGGCGGCGATTTCTTCGGCTATCACAACACCATGGAGGAGGCCATTTACGACTGGTATGTGACGGATCGAAAGCTGGATCTGCCGCTGTATGTGGAGGACTGGATCGACCGGATCAACTACAACAACCCCAATGACAAGCCCGGCAACTATCCCGTCCACCGCTATGATGTGGACGGCGGTTACCTCTATATCCCCGGCGATACCTGGGTCATGTCCACGCCGGAGCGGGGAGAGGAAGCGGTCAGGACCTATACCTGGACCTCGGTATACAATACCGGCTCCCAGATCGTGGTGAGCTATGACGAGGGTTCTCTGGAGGCTCAGATCGCCGATGCGGAGAGCGTGGGCTTCACGGCGGTGGACGACACCAAGCAGATCTGGAAACGGCGTCAGGACGGCATAAACGAGCGCTACTACTTCTACCCCGCCGCCGACGGGAACGGCTGCTGGCGGGTCTGGACTTTGTGGACGGACCTGGGTATCAGCAATTACGTGCATATCTTCATCGAGCCTCAGGTGATGTACCTCATGGCGGAGAGCTTCACGCCGACGGAGAGCCTTCCCGCCGCCGGCGCATCCACCCGGACTACGATGACCTCCACCTACCGGGCGGAGGTGGACGGGCGCGCCGCGGATCTTACGGTCTCCTACACGGTGGAGCAGAAAAACGGCGAGCCGCAGCTCTGTTCTCTGGACAGCGCCCGGGCCAGAAACGTTCACGGCTGGGAGCAGGTGCATCTGGCAGCCACGGTGGAGCAGCATCAGTCGCTGTTCGGTTCGGGCCTATATCAGTACCTCGTTCCAGTATTCTACGAGGCCGACCGGGGCAATGGCTGGGAAACCTTTCAGGCCGTGGTGGAGATCTCGCTGACAGGGCAGTACAGTCCCCGGCACACCCTGACGCAAGAGGAGCTGGCCGCCTACAACGCCGTTATGGACCCTGCGGTCCGGGATGAGAGCGGTGACATTGTGGACTTTCACATCCAGCCCTTCAGTTACTTCTTTTCCTCCTATTATAAAAATGTCAGGAACCTGAATTTTGAGGAATTTATCCGCTATTTCCCGGACAGCGGCCAGGCGACCGAGGCGGAATTTGAGGCGTTGAAAAAGCTGGATGACTGGCCGTTCAAGCAGGTGGCGCGCATGGAGGATATGCCGGTACCCATCCACCGGCACACGATTTCCAGCATCAACGAGGTGCTGACCCGCTGGGGCGGCATCACCACCAGCGATCTGGACACCTCCGGCGTCTGCTATCTGGAGGAATACGACGCTTACTATACGTTTACCTCAGATTTCAATATGTTCTATTTTATAGCGGAATCCGGCGAACAGGTCGGAAACTACGTTTATCTGCGTAAATCTGTTGAAAACGGAAATATTGCAGTCCTGACCCTGCGCCTGATGCCGGGAACGGACGAATGGCAAATTGTGTCCCACTGGTGCTCGGGCAGCTGAACCGCATAAAAAGTCAGGCGTTGGAAAACCAACGCCTGACTCAGCGTGTCGAAAAAGTCTTTTCTCCCCGCTGAGCCAGTTTTCAGAACTTTATAAAAGTTCTGAAAACTAAGGATTTCAATGGCGCAGGACACCCTTCTTGGGTTTCCCGCGCACACCCTTCCTTTCCGTTGCGGAGAATCTACCTCTTTATCGACAGCCTCAAGTCAGGCGTTGGAAAACCAACGCCTGACTTTTACTATGTTTGCTATGTTCCTTTTTATTCGTCAGTCCTTTCGGTACTCCGGCTTCCAGAGCAGTTCCTCAAAGCTCTTGATATACACGTCGCAGAAGGAGCGCATTTCCTTCTCGTCCCCGGCGAAAAAGCTGTCATAGACCCCTACCACCCGCATTTTGGCGCTGCGGGCGCCCTTGCAGGCGGCAAGGCTGTCGTCAAACAACGTGCAGCTCTCCGGCTCCACGCCGTACCGCTCCGCCACCCCTAACCACAGGCGCTTGTCCTTTTTCTCAATACCCAACTCCTGAGCAAAGGTAACGGATTCGAAGTACTTCATCAGATCCAGCTTTTCCATCGCGGTGCGGCAGTGCACCGGCACGCTGGAGGTCACCAGCGCCATCCGCCGGTTCTCCGCCTTGCACTGCTTTAAAAACGCCCGGACGCCGGGCTTCACCGTCACATGGGCGTAGGCGTCCTTGGCCAGCTCCATCCACTCCGCCATGATGTCTTCCTCGCTGTCGGGCAGATTACAGAACTCCTTGGTGAACTTAGCCGCCAAGGGGAAAATGGTGTGGGCCACCCCCTCGTAATAGGCTTTTGTGTAGGGCAGACCCCTCCGGGCCAGAAATTCCCTGTCCACGTCCTTCCAGACATCGTTGGAATCAATGAGGGTGCCGTCCATATCAAATAAATACATATCAGTTCTCCTTTTCCAGCCAGAATCGCCACGGGAAGTCCTTGGCCTCCTCCGCATAGTCCACGCCGATCCGTGGGCCGGCGCAGATGTGCTCCGGTCCGGTCACCGGGTCCGTCAGCCCCACATCCGCCATGGAATCGCAGAGAAACAGAACGTCCCCCTCCAGATCCAGTTTGTTCTGGGCCGTGGTAAGCTCCAGCGCCTTGCGGACCTTGCCGGGGCCGTTGAGAAAGTTTTTCCGCCGGTAGGCGTTCATGGGCGCATCCCCGAACCGCAGGTGCTTCATGGTCTCCGCCCCCGCCGCCGGTTCCAGTCCCCGCAACAGCACAGCGGAAGGTTCCCCCTCCGGCTCCGTGACGAAGTTCAGACAGTGGTACATCCCGTAGATGAAATAGATGTAGGCATGGCCCGGAGCCATGAACAGCGTTTCCGTCCGGGGCGTACGGCGGTAGTTATAGGCGTGGCAGGCCTTGTCGCACCGGCCCACATAGGCCTCCGTCTCCGTGATGCGGCCCGCCAGCAGCTCGCCGTTCCGGTTCCGCACCAGATACTTTCCCAGCAGCGCCTGCGCGATGGCAACGGTGTCGCCGTTGAAGAAATCATGGGTCAGCTTCGCCATAGGGCCTCCTTTATCAAATATGCAGAATTTCGCAGAAAAGCAGTAAAAATCCACAAAAAACAGCCGCGTTTCCAGAACTTCCTTTGCGGCCTTCGGAGAAGTCGGCCAGCCCCTCTTGCGGCGGTGGCAGTTTTCCACTATAATCGCTACATTCGCTGTCTCTGTGCCAACCTTCGCACAGGGCTGATTCGATGCGTTGATCCACGCTGCCTGCCGTCCAAAATCGGCGGGAGAAATTTTTATCATCATACCACATCCGGTGGGGAGGAGCAAGTATATGAAGCAGGGTTCTCTGCGTTCGTCCGCCTATGCGGTTCTGACGGCTTTCATCTGGGGCACCGCCTTTGTAGCCCAGAGCGTGGGCGCGGAACATGTCCCGCCGCTGGCCTTTAATGCCGCCCGGTCGGTGATCGCCTTTGTGTTTTTGCTGGTGCTGTGCGCCGTCATGCGATCCGGCCGCCGCCGGAAGGGGCAGGCTGCTTCCGTCACCCGCTCCCGGAAGGATCTTCTGCTGGGCGGCTTCTGGTGCGGCCTGACGCTGGGCCTGGCCTCCTTCCTTCAGCAAAAGGGTCTGGACACCACCTCCCCCGGCAAGGCGGGCTTCATCACCGCCCTTTACATCGTGCTAGTGCCCATTTTCGGCATTTTCCTGAAGAAGCGAGTACCCAAGGCGGTGTGGGTCAGTGTGCTGCTGGCGGTGACGGGACTGTACTGCCTGTGCATCACGGAGAGCTTTACCGTCGCCCCCGGCGACCTCTGCGTGATGCTGTGCGCCTTTGTGTTTACAGCACAGATCCTTCTGGTGGATCACTTTGTCACCGTGGTGGACGGCGTGGAGCTGTCCTGCTGTCAGTTCTTCTTTGTCACGGCGTTTTCCCTGATGGGCTCCCTGCTTTTCGAGCATCCCACCTGGACGGGCCTGACCATGGCGGCGGGTGCCATCCTGTATGCGGGTCTCCTTTCCAGCGGCGTGGGCTATACGCTGCAAATTCTGGCTCAGAAAGGCTCCAACCCCACGGTGATCTCTCTGCTGCTGAGTCTGGAATCCGTGTTCGCCACCATTTCCGGCGCGGCGATCTTGGGAGACCGCCTCAGCGGGCGGGAATATTTCGGCTGCGCCCTGATGCTGGCAGCGGTGGTGCTGGCACAGCTGCCGGACAGAAAAAAAGCATAAGCCCTGCGTGTTTTTCGGAAGCGGAGCCTGTTGGCTCCGCTTTTTTCGTGGACATTCGCAAAGGTATGTGCTATACTTTAACCTGTATGAGTATGGAATCCATAACTGAGGTGAAAAATATGCGGATCGACGTATTAGGCGTTGGTTTTGATAATCTGACCATGACGGAAGCCGTGTCCCACGGAGCGGCGCTGCTGGAGGAACCGGGGTGCCACTATGTAGTGACCCCGAACCCGGAGATCGTAGAAGTCTGCCGGGAAAACCCGGCGGCTATGCGGGCGGTCAACGGCGCGGATCTGGTTCTGCCGGACGGCATCGGCGTGGTAAAGGGAGCGGCTATGCTGGGAACGCCCCTGAAGGAAAAGACCCCCGGCATCGAATTTGCCGCGGGGCTGATGGAAAAAATGGCCGAGCGCGGGAGATCCCTCTATCTGCTGGGCGCCAAGCCCGGCGTGGCGGACATGGCGGCGGAACGGCTGCAAAAGCAGTACCCCGGATTGAAGATCGCCGGAACTCATGATGGCTACTTCAAGGAGGACGCCCCTGTGGTGGAAGCCATCCGGGAAAGCGGTGCGGACTGCGTGTTCGTCTGTCTGGGGGCCCCCAAGCAGGAGCTGTGGATGGCGCGGAACGGCCCCGCCACCGGCGCCCATTTGCTGTGCGGCCTCGGCGGAAGTCTGGACGTATTCGCGGGCACCGTGGAGCGTGCGCCGAAATTCTGGTCCGATCACGGTCTGGAATGGTTTTACCGCCTGTGCAAGGAGCCGAAGCGCATCGGCCGGATGATGAAGCTGCCGCTGTTTCTGGTCCATGTGCGGCAGGAGAAGGGAAAACGGAAATGAACGGACGTTTGATCGTATTTGAAGGGACCGACGGTTCCGGAAAAGCCACCCAGTCCCGGCTGCTGTGTGAGCATCTGCGGCGGGAAAGCATCCCCTACAAAAATATCACCTTTCCCCGGTACGGCAAGCCCTCCGCCGCCATGGTGCAGGAGTATCTGGATGGCAATTTAGGCAGGCGCCCCGGCGATGTGAACGCCTACGCAGCGTCGCTGATGTTTTCCATGGATCGCTATGCCTCCTACAAGCAGGACTGGGGCGCTTTCTATGAGGCCGGCGGGCTGGTGATCGCGGACCGCTACACCACGTCCAACGCCGTCCATCAGGCGTCCAAGCTGCCGCCGGAGGAACGGACGGTCTTTTTGAACTGGCTCTTTGAGCTGGAATACGGCAAGCTGGGCCTGCCGAAGCCGGATCTGGTGCTCTATCTGGATATGCCCACGGAGATCACGGAGCAGATGATGCGCAGCCGGGAGGCCGCCACCGGCACCCATGCGGATATCCATGAGCAGGACGAGACCTATCTGAAAAACTGCCGGGCAGCCGCCCGGGAGATCGTGAAGGACTGCGGCTGGACCGTGATCCGCTGCGCCAAGGGCGATGCTCCCCGGACGGTGGAGGATATCCACAATCAGGTTTACCGGACGGTTAAAAAGCTGCTGTAAGGCCTGTCCCCCCAGCGGGACGCGGTGCGTCCCCGCTGGTTCAGCAGCAATCGCAACCACCGTGGATACAGCCGTTTCCGCAGCTATATCCGCTGCCGCAGCATACCAATACCACGATCAGAACGAGAATGATCCAGAGCCAAGAGCTGTCATTGTTGTTGCAGCACATACCACTACCCCGCTTTCTGTTTGATAGGCTATCTTATGCCGCTGTCACCGGAAACCGGGCTTGGACCGGACAAAAATCCGGAAATTGTATTCCCCTTCCCTGCCGGGGACCGGGAAAGCAAGGAGGAACCAATGTCTGAATACAGAAGAGATGATACTGCCAGCTGGGACGCGCAGGAGGTCCGGCAGGCACAGGGGGCGCGGCGGGAGCCGACACCCGCTCACCACAGCAAAAGCCGTCACCGCCGGCGGAGACGGAATTCGCTGGCGGTGCTGGTCGGTTACCTGATCTTTGTCCTGCTGGCTTCCGCCATTCTGGCGGGTGTGGGCTGGATGCTGGGCTCGGATTTCTGTGCCTTCAACCGGGGTGCTCTGCGGGAGACCTCGGTGGAGGTAACGGCGGAGGACAGCGTGTCCACCGTGGCGGATAAGCTCCAGGATGCAGGGCTCATCAAGTACAAGTGGTTTTTCAAGCTCTATGCCGGGATCTCCCATGCCGACAAAAAGATCGGCATCGGCACCTATACACTGAATACGGAGATGGATTACCGGGCGCTGATCCTGGGCATGCACAACTCCTCCGGCAACCTGACGGCGGAGACTGTCACCGTCACCATCCCCGAGGGCTATACCGTGCGGCAGACCATCCGTCTGTTGGCGGAAAAGGGCGTCAATACGGAAGAAAATCTGCTGGAGGCCGCCAAGACCGCCACGTATGATTACAGCTTCATCAACAACAATTCCGAAGACCCCAGCCGTCTGGAGGGCTACCTGTTCCCGGACACCTATGAGTTCTACAAGAATCACAACGCCAAGAACGCTCTGGGTAAGCTGATCGACGCCTTTGCCGACCATATTGACGAGGATGCGTTCGCCTCCTCCAAGGCCAAATCCATGGGTTACAGCATGAAGGATGTGGTCATCATCGCCTCCCTCATTGAAAAGGAGACGGACGGTACGGATCAGCGGGATATCGCCTCCGTCATCTATAACCGCCTGCAAAAGCCCAGCGAGACCGCAGGACTGCTCCAGATCGACGCGTCCCTGCTCTATGGTCTGCCGGATCACACCGGCGCCATCACCAACGCGGACAAGGCGGTCGATACCCCCTACAACCTGTATCTCCATAAGGGACTGCCGCCTACGGCCATTGCCAACCCCGGCAGTGCGGCTCTGAAAGCGGCTATGGACCCCAACGACACGGATTATTATTACTACGCATTGGGCACCGACGGGAAGCACCACTTCTCCAAGACCCTGTCTGAGCACAATGCCTTTGTGGGGAGCAGCTCCTATGGTGGATAAACAGAGAACGCTGCCGGAGTTGCTGGCTCCGGCAGGAGATATGGAACGGCTGAAAATGGCCGTGCTCTACGGCGCGGACGCCGTATATCTGGCGGGCACCGACTTCGGTATGCGGGCCTTCGCCGGAAACTTTGACCCGGACGAGCTGAAGGCGGCAGTGGCCTATGCCCATGCGCACAATGTACGGGTCCACTGCACCATCAACACCATGCCCCGGGGGGATGAGATCGTCCGTCTGCCGGAACATCTGGAACGGCTGAATGCCGCCGGTGTGGACGCGGTGATCGTGGCGGACCTGGGTGCCTTTACGCTGGCGGGGAAATATGCCCCCAACTGCCAGCGCCACATCTCCACTCAGGCCAGCATTTCCAACTATGTCACTGCCAACGCCTGGTATGATCTGGGCGCTTCCCGGGTGATTTTAGCCCGGGAGTTGAGCCTTGAAGAAATTCGGACCATCCGGGAGAACACCCCGGCAGAGCTGGAGATCGAGGCCTTTGTTCACGGGGCCATGTGCGTCAGCTATTCCGGGCGGTGTCTGCTGAGCAATTATATGACGGGCCGGGATGCCAGCCGCGGCGCCTGCGCCCAGCCCTGCCGCTATCATTACGCCCTGATGGAGGAAAAACGCCCCGGCGAATATTTCCCCATTGAGGAGGACGAAAAGGGCAGCTATATTTTAAATTCCCGTGATATGTGCATGATCGACCATCTGGATGACCTGCTGGATGTTGGGCTGTCCAGTCTGAAGATCGAGGGCCGGGCCAAATCCGCCTACTATGCCGCCATCGTCACCGGCGCTTACCGGCACTGTCTGGACGATGCCGCCGCGGGCCGCCCCATCGACCCGGTGTGGCGGGATGAGGTGGAGCACGTCAGCCACCGGCCCTATGCCACCGGCTTTTACTACGGTTATCCCGGCCAGTACTACGAAAATTCCCGCTACATCCGGGAATGGCAGGTGGTGGCGCTGGTCACGGAATGTGACTCCGACGGCAACGCCGTCATTTCCCTGCGGAACAAGTTCCGCACCGGTGACACGGTGGAGCTGGTAGGGCCGGACCTGCGTCCCTTTTCCATGACGGTCCCGGAAATGCGGGATGAGGTCGGAACCGTGATCGAAGAACCCCGAAATCCCCAGATGCTGCTGAAGCTCAGGCTGCCCCGTCCGGTGCCGCCTATGACGCTGGTACGCCATCAGGTAGAATTGTCAGCCAAATAAGGAGATAGGAGATATTATGAACGCAGATGTTGTGATCATCGGTGCCGGTCCTGCCGGCATCTTCACCGCCCTGGAAATGGTCAAAAAGGGCAGCAAGCAGAAGATCATCATGGTGGAAAAGGGCCAGGCGGTAGAAAACCGCCATTGCCCCAAGGACAAGACAAAGAAGTGCGTCAACTGCAAGCCCTACTGCCACATCACCACCGGCTTCTCCGGCGCCGGTGCGTTTTCCGACGGCAAGCTGTCCCTCAGCTATGAGGTAGGCGGCGATCTGCCCACCCTCATCACCCCGGAGCTGGCACAGGAGACCATCAACTACGCTGACCAGATCTATCTGGACTTTGGTGCGGACCAGCACATTGAGGGTCTCGGCAATGACGAGGAGCGCAAGGAGATCCGCAAGCACGCCATTCAGGCAGGCTTGAAGCTGGTGGACTGCCCCATCCGCCACATGGGCACGGAAAAGGCTCAGGGTATCTACTACGCCATCGAGAAGTACTTACAGGAGCACGGCGTAGAGATGTACTTCGGCTACGAGTGCAGCAACCTGATTCTGGAAAATGACGTCTGCAAGGGCGTTTCCGTGTCCAACGGCAAGGTGGACATGGAGATCTACGCCAGGCACACCGTGGTGGCCACCGGCCGCCGGGGCGCCGACTGGCTGGAAAAGCTCTGCGCCGAGCACAACATCGCTCACGCCCCCGGCACTGTGGATATCGGTGTCCGTGTGGAGGTCCGCAATGAGGTCATGGAGACCGTAAACCGGGTCCTGTACGAGTCCAAGCTGGTAGGCTATCCCCGGCCCTTCAAGAACAAGGTGCGCACCTTCTGCCAAAACCCCGGCGGCTTTGTCAGTCAGGAAAACTATGACAACAACCTGGCGGTGGTCAACGGCCACTCCTACAAGGAGAAGAAGAGCGACAACACCAACCTGTCCATTCTCTGCTCCCACAATTTCTCCGTGCCCTTCAACCAGCCCATTGCCTACGCTCAGAAGGTGGGCGAACTGACCAACATGCTGGCCAACGGCCAGATCCTGGTGCAGCGCTTCGGTGACATTCTGGACGGCAAACGCACCTGGCAGAAGGAGCTGGCCCAGTCCAACATCCGCCCCACTCTGCCGGACGCCGTGGCCGGCGACATCACCGCCGCCATGCCCTACCGGGCCATGACCAACATCATCAACTTCATTCAGGCTATGGATTATGTGGTGCCCGGCTTCGCCGCCTACGAGACTCTGCTGTATTCCCCCGAGCTGAAGTTTTACTCCAACCGGGTGAAGATGGACACGGATTTCAACACCAGCCTTCAGGGCCTTCACTGTCTGGGCGACAGCTCCGGCTGGACCCGCGGCTTGATGATGGCCTCCGTCATGGGTGTCCTCATGGGCCGCAAGATCGCGGAGGAGGGCTGAGTTCCCTTCCGCCCGTAATATGTTCCGAATAAATAAAGCCCCGCCGGATTCCTTTCGGAATCCGGCGGGGCTTTTATCATGTAGGAAAGGCTTTGCGCTTATTCCTGCGGCTGGTCGGCGGCGATGTTCACGCCGATGCCGTTGACCTCCACGCCGTCATCGGCGGGGATCAGGAGATACTTGCGGCCGTCGATGATCCGGGTCTCGATGAGATAGCTGTTTTCCGGGGCGATGGAGATCTTCACCTCCGGGGTGGTGACCTGAAACTTGCGGCTCTCGATGATATTCACCGGATTCAGTGCGGCGTTTTCGCCGTACTGCTTTTCGCAGTTCGCTTTGAACGCCTCCACCTTTTCGGTATCTACGCCGCTGTTGGCCAGTATGCAGCCCACGTCGGAAACCGTCAGCTCCAGCGGCTCCGGATCGTGGCTTTCCTTGTGGTCCTCGATCTTCGCCCGGATCTGCTCATGGACGGACTGCACCACGTCATAGCTGCAATCCTGATCCAGAGCCTCCGTCAGCGCCGTATCAAAAACGTTTTTCTGTTCTGCCGCAGACATGGGCGGCTCCACCCGGAACAGCGCGTCAATGACCTCCTGATGCAGCTCCGCCGGGTTCTTGGCATAGAACAGCAGGTCATAGATGTTGGCGGCGCGGCTGTCAAAGGCGGGGTACAGGAAGCCAAGCTCCGGGGCCAGCGCGATATGGCCGGTGGAGCCGGGATGGAATTCGTTCAGGTCATGATCGTACCGCAGCTCCAGAGTAGGGGCCTTTACCGGGCAGACGGCGCAGACAAAGTAGCGATACACCGTGTCCCCCGCGTCCGCCTGAAATTCATCGTCCCGGCTCTTGTGGGGCACATCGTAGGTGTCCGCAGCCAGCAGGATCAGGTAGTTGGTCTCTCCCATGTTCAGTGCGTCGATCAGCCGACGGCAGAAATCCTCCCGGGAGGCGGGGTCCTTTAACTCTGTCTGCCGCATGGTCTGCAGCAGGCGGTGCTCGTCACTGTCCGCTACCTGCGCCGTGGAAAACGTGATATCCACCAGATTTTTGCCCAAGGCCCCGGAGAGGGCCTTTTTCAGAAGGCCCAGATACATTTCCTGCTCCTCCTGCTGCATGAGGCCCATAGAGGCGTCGATCCAGGAAATGATCTCCTTATTGCTGTTGACATAGCAGCCAAAAATCTTGGAAATGCTGTTTTTATCCAGCTTGAAGCGCCGGCGGATCTCGTTGAGTTCTTTTTGATTCATGGTTATCCTTTCCCTTCGGTCAATGCTCGTACAGGAAGAAAGTGTACCACGGAACCGGCCGGAGGGCAAGGGAAAAACCTACAAATCACACACAGTAAAACCGGCGGATACGCATACACGTATCCGCCGGTCATTTATTGTTCGGTCAGCCGATCAGCCGTTCTTCTTGCCGGCGCACAGCTTTTCCGCAAGGACGCACAGGAGAACGGTCAGGACCATATCCGGCAGAGTGTAGCCCACCGGGGTGTCCACGCCCATGAGCCAGCGATAGGCGATGAAGCCCACCAGCCAGATCACCAGATTCCGGCCGTCCGCCGCCACGGCAAAGCGATCCCGCTTGAGGAGGAAATGATCCGCGATCTGCACCGCGATCATGGGTGCAAACACAGAGCCGATCAGATACAGGAAGCCGGTGATATCATCCATGGGGAACAGAATGGCCCCCGCAGCGCCGATGACCGTCACCGCAATGGCGGTCTTTTTCCCGTTCAGCTTCTTGGAGAGGGACTCGGCAGAAATACCGGCGGACCAGGCATCCAAGAAGGTAGTGGTGACCGTGGAGAACACCAAAATCACCAGGGCGGCAATGCCGAGACCGGCCTTCACCATGATAACGGCAATGTCATACTCCCCGGTAAAGATCGCCGCGCCCATGCCGATGACATACATCCAGCAGGACACCAGCCCGTACACCAGAACGCTGACCCAGGTGGCCTGCACAGGCTTTTCCGCCTCGCGGGTGTAGTCGCTGATGAGGGGCAGCCAGCTCAGAGGCATGGCCACCGCCAGCTCCACCGCCGCACCGAAGGTCATGGCCTCGCCGGAGGCCGCCATAGCGCTGCCGGAGAAGAAGATCACCTTGCACAGCACTAAGGTCAAAAGAAACAGGGCCGCCATGGTCAGCTTGTTGATCCAGCCCAGATCCGTGATGCCCACAGCGATCCACAGGATAATAAGGACGCCGATGACCAGACACCAGACCCAATGACCAAGATTGAAAATACCTCCGATAGCCAAGGCCCCGTCATAGATCATGATGGCAGTCCAGCCTACCAGCTGAAGCACGTTCAGGAAGGCGAACAGCAAGCCGCCCTTCTGTCCAAAGCTCATTTTCACGGTCTCCATGGCGCTGCGGCCGGTGCGGCCGCCGATGAGACCCGCCAGAAGCATCATGGCGCAGCCGATGATGTGACCGATGACGATCGCCGCCAGACCCTTGGCCATACCCAAAGGCGCAAAGGCGGTGCCGGTGAGGATCTCCGCCAGAGAAACACCTGCGCCGAACCAGATCAGTCCGTTTTGGAAGGTGGATGTCTTTTTCATACCTGCGCCCCGCCTTCCGTTCCGAAGCGGTCCGCCATGTCCCAGAAGGATGCCTCATAGCGGGAACACGCCGTAAAGATCTCCTCCAGATAGCGGAGCTGCTCTTCAGTATAGTCCTTGGTCAGCCGCTCCAGCATATCCTTCAGGATCACGTTGTTGCCTGTGTAGCGGGGAGTGATGTAGCCCCGTACCCAACGCCCGTACATAGGGTGCTCGGGAGCGGAGGGGCACTCCTCCACGATCTTGCGGGCGATGACCTCATAGCTGTAAGCACAGGAGAAGATGGCCGTCAGAATTTCCGCCTCACCGCCCCGATAGGCAACGCTGAGCATATAGGAGGTGTAAGAGCGGTTATCCTGCTGGATAGGCGTGTGGTCCAGTTCCTCCTGGGTGATGCCGAAATCGGCCATATAGCCGTTGTGAACGTTGACCTCGCCGTCCAGGATCGCCTGGATGTACTTGGCAAAGAGTTTCATGACCTCCACGCTCTTGCTCTTGGCTACGCCGATGGCAAAGACCTTGGTATAGTCCATGAGATACCAGTAATCCTGAATGATATAGCTGCGGAATTTCTTCTGGTCCAGCGTGCCGTACTTCAATCCCTGCACAAAGGGCTTTTCGTGGTAGCTGGCCCAGATATCCTCGGTGGCTTTCAGAAGCCGATCAACAGTACCCATCATTTGCCTCCCTTCTGGCAATGGCCCGCCGCATAAGCGTCAGCGGCAGCACCGATACGATCAAAATGCTCAAGATCCCCTCCGGAAGCCGGGAGGACAGGTTAAAGGCCAGACTGTAACCCCAGGCGCCCCAGCCGTCCCATGCGTTCTGGGAATAGAAGATCACACCGCTGATCACATGACCGAAGCAGCGGATCGCCACCGCCAGCGCCATGCCGCAGATGGCCTTCCAGCGCTTGTCGCTGCCGAACACGCCGGCATAGCCCAGGCAGGAGAAGCAGACCAACTGCTGCACAAAGATCTGCGCCCAGTGGACCGCCTGCCAGCCAGGGATCAGGATCATCGCCAGAATACCGCACACCCAGCCGCTCAGCATGGACAGCCGATAATCATACAGCAGGGCCAGCAGCATCAGGGGTATCCAGGAGCCGCAGGTGATGTTGGAGCCGGTGGGCAGGGGGATGCGGATCGTGGCCAGCACCAGCGTCATGGCACAGACGATCCCACCCAGGCACAGGTCCCGGGCCGTCAGCCGGATGCCCCGGCACAGCCAGACCGTTGCCAGCAGGTAGCCCACAGCGAACAGGATCGCAACCGTAGAGGTGATCATTCCGTAAACGCTCCTTTCAGAGCGAACATATGGTTCATGGGACCGGAGCCGTGGCCCAGATCCAGCATGGCCGCCAATGCGCCGGAGATGTATTCCTTGGCCCGCTCCACGGACTCGTCCAGATCATAGCCCTTGGCCAGATTGGAGGCAATGGCGCTGGACAGGGTGCAGCCGGTGCCGTGGGTGTTGGGATTGTCGATCCGCTTGCCGTGGAACCACTTGCCGAAGCCGTTCCGCCACAGGAGATCGTCGGCATCATTGACCTTATGGCCGCCCTTGCACAGCACGGCGCAGCCGTATTTCTCGCTGATGTACTTGGCGGCGGCCTCCATGCCGGTAGCATCGGTGATGGTCATGCCGGAGAGGATCTCCGCCTCGGGGATGTTGGGGGTCAGGACCGCCGCTAACGGCAGCAGTTCCCGGCACAGGGCCTCCACCGCATCATCCCGCAGCAGCTTTGCCCCGGAGGTGGCCACCATCACGGGGTCCACCACGATGTTCTTCGCCTTGTACTGCTTCAGTTTTTCCGCGATGACCACGATGAGGTCGGCGGAGGAAACCATGCCGATCTTCACCGCGTCGGGGAAAATATCGGTAAAAATAGCGTCCAGCTGCTCACTCAGGAAATGAGGAGTGGACTCCAGAATGTCTGTGACGCCGGTGGTGTTCTGGGCGGTCAGGGCCGTGACGGCGCTCATGGCGTAAACGCCGTTGGCCGTCATGGTCTTCATATCCGCCTGGATACCGGCGCCTCCGCTGGAATCGCTTCCAGCAATGGTCAATGCTGTTTTCATGTGAATACTTCCTTTCTCTTTTACAGCACAGTTTTATAAAGCGATACAAGGTGGTGCCCCCAATGTACCGCCTGAACACAGGGCAAGGCCCTGAGCGTTCCGAATTTACTTGTTGAGATGTACCCAATGGCCGGGAAACTCCGTCAGGGACGTGAGATAGACCTCCGCCGCCCGGTTCAGTCCCGCCTGATCCGTTTCCCCGTGGGCGTCCAATACGCCTACGGTACGGTAGCCCGCCGCCTTGGCGGTTTTCAGAGCGTATAGGGAATCCTCGAATACCAGCGTTTCCGCCGGGGCCGTCCCCAAACTTTCCGCCGCCAGATGGTAGATCGCCGGCTCATGCTTGCTGACGCCCACCTCGCCGGTGGTGAAAACTGCTTTCAGGTAGGGCAGCAGGCCCAGCCGATCCAACGCGGCGGTCACGTGCTCCCGCGGGCTGGAGGTAGCCGCCGCCATAGAAACGCTCCGTTCCGCCAGAAATTCCAGCAGCGCTGCCGCGCCGGGCTTGGCAGGGACCTCCTGAGCATAGTAGTCTTTCAGCATTTGAGCAATGCCGCCGCAAATTTCCGCCTCGCTCTGTTGAAGCGGGTAATGCGCTTTCAGATAGGCAGCCCCCTGTTCCATGCTCATGGGAAAGAGGACCTCATTCAGTCCCGACCCCGGAGAGATGTGCAGCCGCCGGAGATACCGGGCGCCCAGATCCTCCCAGATGCCCATAGAGTCCAGCAGAACGCCGTCTAAATCGAAAATGGCCCCCCGGATCATGCCCGCAGCATTTCTTCCACGGTGGCTTTCAAATCAGCAGCGGCGGCTTTGACATCCTTGGCGGCGTAGATAGCGCTGATGACCGCCACGCCGCAGATGCCGCTGCCTGCCAGCTTGCCTACATTCTCGCCGGAAATGCCGCCGATGGCCACCACAGGAATGGACACGGCCTTGCAGATAGCCTTCAGGGTCTCGTAGGACATCTCCCCCACATCGCTCTTGGAGCTGGTGGGGAACACGGCTCCCACGCCCAGATAATCCGCCCCCTGCTTCTCTGCCAGCAGGGCTTCCTCCACCGTGTGGGCGGAGACGCCGATGAGCTTGTCCGGTCCCAGCTTGGCCCGGGCATCCAGCGCCGCCATGTCATCCTGCCCCACATGAACGCCGTCGGCGTCCATGGCCTTGGCGATGTCCACGTTGTCATTGACGATAAAGGGAACATGCCGCTCCCGGCACAGGGCTTGCAGTTCCTTGGCTTCTTCCAGAAATTTGCCCTCATCCAGAGACTTTTCCCGGAGCTGGATCATGGTGACGCCGCCATCCAGACTCTCCTTGACCACGTCCACCAGCGTCCGTCCGTTCAGCCAGTGCCGGTCGGTGACGGCATACAGCAGCAGATCTTTGGGATCACATTTCATATTGAACACCTCTGCATCTTTTGAAATCCCGGCGGGCACCGCTCTTGTCTGTCCGGCACAAAGGACCGGATAGAAAACAAAATGCGGATATGCCTGAAAGACATATCCGCATTACGAGCTCCATGAGCGTGTCAGCGACGGTATCTCCCTACGTTGGCATTATCCAAATCAGGTTTACGGGTCTGGGCAATACATCCCACTCTCAGCCTGCTCGCGCAAGCTCCCCTATTGACAAAGGGTATCATAGCACTATTCGCCCCGGTTTGCAAGGGATTTTTCCGGATACGGGGGAAATCGGTCAATTTTCCCCGCTCTGCGCGGACTGCACAGAAATTCTGGCGAAAATGCAGTGCATTTCGCAAAAACTCCGCACATCGAGGACATCTGTCTTTTCAATGACCGCCATGAAGGGACCCATTTGTGATCCTGCACGAAGTTTGTTCGGAGGGGTAGACAAGTTTCCGCCGCGGGTGTATATATGTATACAAGTATACAGCAAGCGTATCGCTGGAAAGGAGCCCGCCATGCTTGAATTATCCGCCAAAACCAATCTGCTGGAGGAAAATGACTACCGTTATTCCCTTCAGGATGTGAAGGACCCGGTGCTGTACCGGGACGTATATAACTATGACGAGGTCCCCAAGGTGGCCTTCAACCACCGGCGGGTGCCTACATCCATGCCTGCCGATATCTGGATCACGGACACCTCCTTCCGGGATGGCCAGCAGTCCATGAATCCCTACACGCCGGAGCAGATCGAGCACCTGTTCAAGCTGCTGAGCAAGCTGGGCGGGCCTTACGGCCTGATCCGCCAGACGGAGTTTTTCATTTACAGCAAGCGGGACCGGGAGGCCATCGAACGCTGTCAGGCTTTGGGGCTGCGCTTCCCGGAGATCACCACCTGGATCCGGGCCACCCGGGAGGACTTCCGGATGGTGAAGGACCTTGGCATCAAGGAGACCGGTATTCTGGTTTCCTGCAGCGACTACCACATCTTTAAGAAAATGCAGATGACCCGTCGGCAGGCGTTGGACTACTATCTGGCCACGGTGAAGGATGCCTTTGACGCCGGGGTCATGCCCCGATGCCATCTGGAGGACATCACCCGTGCGGACTTTTACGGCTTCGTGGTGCCCTTCGTCAATGAGCTGATGGAGCTTTCCCACCAGGCCAAGATCCCCGTCCGCATCCGGGCCTGCGACACCATGGGCTACGGTGTCCCCTACACGGAGGTGGCCCTGCCCCGCAGCGTCCCCGGCATCATCTACGGTTTGCAGCACTATTCCGGCGTGGAGAGCGAATATCTGGAATGGCACGGTCATAACGACTTCTACAAGGCCGTTGCCAACGCCGCCACCGCCTGGCTGTACGGCGCCAGCGGCGTGAACTGCTCCATGCTGGGCATCGGTGAGCGCACCGGCAATGTGCCGTTGGAGGCCATGGTGTTTGAATACGCTTCTCTCCGTGGCTCTCTGGACGGCATGGACCCCACCGCCATCACCGAGATCGCCGACTACTTCGAGCACGAGATCGGCTATCACATCCCCCCCATGACGCCCTTTGTGGGCCGGAACTTCAACGTCACCCGTGCAGGCATCCACGCTGACGGGCTTTTGAAGGACGAGGAGATCTACAACATTTTCAATACGGAAAAGCTGCTGGACCGGCCCGCCGCCGTAGCCATCAGCAAAACCTCCGGGCTGGCAGGCATCGCCTACTGGATCAACCAGAACTACCGGCTCCGCAGCGACCACCAGCTCAGCAAGCATGACGCACTGGTGGAAAAGCTGAAAGTCTGGGTGGACGAACAGTACGCCGGAGGCCGCACCACCGCCCTTTCCAATGAAGAACTGGAAGAAAAAATCGCAGAACTGTCCGGCGGCGTGCTGAAGCCCCGCCATTGAGGAGGAACCCACCATGATGAGAGATCACAAGCCCATTTCCATCGCCGATCAGGTTTTCGAAAAGCTGGAACGGGATATTCTGTCCGGTAAATACCCTCAGGGCGAGATTCTGAGCGAGCTGCGGCTGTCCGGCGAGCTGGGCGTCAGCCGCACCCCCATCCGGGAAGCCATCCGCCGCTTGGAGCAGGAGCGCATTTTGGAGGACTCCGGACACGGTCTGGTGGTCATCGGCATCTCCCGGCAGGATATGCTGGATATCTACGAGATCCGCCTTCAGCTGGAGGGTCTGGCCGCAAAGCGGGCCGCCGCCAGCATCACTGACGATGTACTGAGTGAAATGAAGGAGGTCCTGGACCTGCAGCGCTTCTACATTGAAAGTGAAAAGGAGCCGGGCGAAAATTCCGATCAGGTCAAAAACCTGGACTCCCGGTTCCATGAATTGCTTTACAACAGCTGCGGCAGCCGTCCCTATGCGGATACGCTGATCTCCCTCCATAAGAAGATCATCAAGTACCGCAAGGCCTCCGTCACCCACCACAGCCGGGCGGTCCACGCCTTAGAGGAGCACACCGCCATCTACGAGGCCCTTGCCGCCCACGATGGGGACCGGGCTGCGGAGGCGTCCCTGCGCCATGTGGAAAACGCCCGGGCCAATCTGGCAGACATCATCCAAAAGGAGGGCTGAACCATGGGAAAGACATTGACAGAAAAGCTGATCGCCGCCCATCTGGTCAGCGGCAGCATGGAGCCAGGGGCTGAGGTAGCCCTGCGCATTGACCAGACCCTGACGCAGGATGCCACCGGCACCATGGCCTATCTGGAATTTGAGTCCATGGGCATTGACCGGGTCAAAACAAAGCGGTCCGTGGCCTATATCGACCACAACACTCTCCAATCCGGCTTTGAAAACGCCGACGATCACCGGTACATCCAATCCGTTGCCGCCAAGCACGGCATCTGGTTCTCCCGCCCCGGCAACGGCATCTGCCATCAGGTGCATCTGGAACGCTTCGGCGTACCGGGGCAGACCCTCATCGGCTCCGACAGTCACACCCCCACCGGCGGCGGCATCGGTATGCTGGCCTTCGGCGCGGGGGGCATGGACGTAGCCGTGGCTATGGGCGGCGGAGCCTACTACATTACCATGCCCAAGGTCATCAAGGTCGAGCTGACCGGTGCGCTGCGTCCCTTCGTCACCGCCAAGGACATCAGCTTGGAGGTCCTGCGGCTCCTCTCCGTCAAGGGCGGCGTGGGGCATGTGATGGAATGGGGTGGTCCCGGCATCGCCGGGTTATCCGTTCCGGAGCGGGCCACCATCACCAATATGGGTACGGAACTGGGGGCTACCACCTCCATCTTCCCCTCCGATGAAGTAACCCGCGCCTTTTTGAAGGCACAGGGGCGGGAAGCCGACTTCACCCCCCTCTCCGCCGATCCCGATGCGGCCTATGACCGGGTCATTCACATTGATCTGGACACGCTGGAGCCACTGATCGCCTGCCCCCACATGCCGGACAAGGTGGTGCCCGTCCGCAGTCTGAAGGGCGTCAAGGTGGATCAGGTCTGCGTCGGCTCCTGCACCAATTCCTCTCTGTACGATCTGCTGAAAACCGCCGCTATGCTGAAAGGCAGGACCGTGGCCCCCTCTGTCAGTATGTCCGTGTCCCCCGGCTCCCGGCAGGTCCTGACCATGCTGGCCAACTGCGGCGCGCTGTCGGATATTCTGGTCTCCGGTGCGCGGCTACTGGAATGTGCCTGCGGCCCCTGTATCGGTATGGGCTTCTCCCCCAACTCCGGTGGTGTGAGCCTGCGGACCTTCAACCGCAACTTCGAGGGCCGCAGCGGTACGGCGGATGCCAAGGTGTATCTGGTGTCCCCAGAGACCGCCGTGGCCGCCGCCCTCACCGGGGAGATCACCGATCCCCGGGACCTGGGGCTGGACGCTCTCCATGTGGACCTGCCGGACCACTTCCTCATTGACGACAGCGCTGTGCTGGCCCCTGCCGCCCCGGAGGATGCGGCCCAGTTGGAGGTGCTTCGCGGTCCCAACATCAAGGAATTCCCCCAGGGCAAGCCGGTGGGCGACACCATCACCGCCAAGCTGACCCTGAAGGTAGGGGATAACATCACCACCGACCACATCATGCCCGCAGGCTCTAAGATCCTCCCCTACCGCTCCAACATCCCCAAGCTGTCAGAGTTCTGCTTCGCCGTGTGCGACAAGGAGTTCGCCAAAAACGCCATAGCAGCCGGGGAAACCATTTTGGTAGGCGGCAGCAACTATGGACAAGGCTCCTCAAGGGAGCACGCGGCGCTGGTGCCCCTGTACTTAGGTGTCCGGGCAGTCATCGCCAAGAGCTTCGCCCGTATCCACGCCGCCAACCTCATCAACGCCGGTATCCTGCCCCTGACCTTTGTCAACCCCGATGACTATGACGCCTTGACTCAAGGTGAGACCCTGACCCTCACCGGCATCGACGCCGGTCTGGACAGCGGCACCATGACGCTTCATGCCGGGGACCGTGAAATTTCCGTCTGCGGCAGCTTCACCAAGCGGCAGGCAGACATGCTCCGGGCGGGCGGTCTGCTGAACTACACCAAGGAGGGAAACGACTGATGGATCAGAAAGCATACATTGACCAGGCGGCGGAGCATTTCCGCACGCTCCTGGCCCAGCAGCTGCAGCGGCAGGAGCGAATGGCCCAGGGCTCCCCTGCCAAGGATTTTGCCCACATGGACCATATTGTCATCGGCCTCATCCCCGGCGACGGCATCGGTCCCATCATCATGGATCAGGCCCGCCGGGTGCTGGAAAAGCTGCTGGCGGCAGAGCTTGCCTGCGGCCGGGTGGAACTGCGGGACATCCAGGGCCTGACCATCGAAAACCGCACCGCCCAGGGCAAGGCTATCCCGGAGGACGTGCTGGCCGCCATGAAAGCCTGTGATGTGCTGCTGAAGGGCCCCACGGAGACCCCCAGGGGCGGCACCCTGGAAAGCGCCAATGTGGCCATGCGCCGGGAACTGGACCTCTACGCCAACGTGCGGCCCGTGTCCGTGCCGGAGCTGGGCATCGACTGGACCTTCTTCCGGGAGAACACGGAGGGCGAGTATGCCCTGGGCAGCCGGGGCATTGAGGTGCCCGGCATGCTGAGCATGGATTTCAAGGTCACCACCGACGCCGGCACCCGCCGCATCGCCAAGGCCGCCTTCGACTTTGCCCGGGCCAACGGCAAAACCAATGTGGCCATCGTCACCAAGGCCAACATCATGAAAAAGACCGACGGTATGTTCACCCGCATCTGCCACGAGGTGGCGGCGGATTATCCGGAGATCACCGCCGACGACTGGTACATCGACATCATGACCGCCAACCTGGTAAATCCGGAGATCCGCAGCAAGTTCCAGGTATTCGTGCTGCCCAACCTCTACGGCGACATCATCACCGACGAGGCAGCCCAGATCCAAGGCGGCGTGGGCACGGCGGGCAGCGCCAACACCGGCAGCCAGTATGCCATGTTCGAGGCTGTCCACGGCACCGCCCCCCGGCTCATCGCCGACGGCGAGGGGGACTACGCCAATCCCGCCAGCATTTTGAAGGCGGCAGAGCTGCTGCTGCGGCACATCGCCATGGCGGACAAGGCAGATCAGCTCGCCGCCGCTATGAGCCTCTGCACGGAAACGGAGCGGCGGGTGGTCATGACCGGCCACCGGGATGGAGCCTCCTGCGTCCAGTTCGTGGATTATCTGCTGGAAAAGCTATAAAAGCAGCATCCAAACGGTTCACTGTCCATATCGTCAAAAAGCGGTCCGCAGATATCTGCGGACCGCTTTTTAGTATGTTAGAACAAATCAGTCAACATGACAGAAAAACAGCAAAATAGGACACATTCACATTGCTGACTTCCACATTTGGCATTTTCAGAAGGAAAACAGAGATAGACTTCCACAGAAACTTCCACCCCACCCGGCGGAGGACGCAAAAAGAGAGGGAACGGGTTTCCCCATTCCCTCTCAAAAGGTTTTGGTTTTTACGGAAATTACTTGTTGAAGTAACGCTTCAGCATGCCCTCCAGAGCCTTGCCGTGGCGAGCTTCGTCACGGGCCATCTGTCTCGCCGACGGGCAGGCCGCTTTGCGTCCTATGGGGAAACGCAGGAAATTCAATGCTTTCCCCTCCCGTTCCACTCCTAATGATAGCAAAGTCAAGAGCAAGCGATTTTAGAAAAGTGCCACTTAAATATCCACTTTTAGGAGGCATACTATGGCTAAACTTAATGACACAGGCGTTTATCAACTGACAAATAAGAATTGGGCGTTCCGCTATACCATCACAGCAGATGGGCGAAAGAAGGATGTCCGCAAAGCAAAGGACGAATTTGGCAATCCTCTGAAAACGAAGACAGAGGCTATCCGGGCAAGAAACAAAGCAGTCGAGCGGGAGCGGGAGGGCAAGAAGCCCGCTCCAAAAGTCAGAAAGTCCTTCAAAGAAGTGTATGAGGAATACTGTGGAAACGGCAGGAAAGACAGAGCCTACCGAACCAAACAAAAGCAGGACAGCCTTTGGAATAATCACCTTTGTGCGAAATACGGCAAGCGGTTCGTGGATGAAATCACGGCGGCGGAGGTCAATGATTATCTCTCCGATCTTTACTATGTGGAAGGTTTTTCGTATCAATACACCGAAGCCTTTTTGAAAATGTTTTACCTGATCTTCGGGCAAGCCTCCATTCTATCCACTCGGTATGTCCTGAACTTTTTGCCGTCGTAGGCATAAAGATAATAATTGCCGTCATTCCACATCAGGGCGTAGGGACTGACAATAATTCTTTCACCGCTCTTGGAATAGGTTTGCGGATTATCCTTGTTGGGGGTGTAATGGAAATAGCGAAACGCTATTTTGCGGTCTGCGGCGATGGCCTCGTGGATACGGTCAGCGTCTTTCACAACGCTTTCATTTAGACTGCGGACACGCCCAGCAACATACGCTTGTCGGTTCAGAGAGGCTTTCGTATAGTTGTCTGCGAGGTCAGTTATTTTTTGAGTAATAACCCTCGCTTGTTTCTGCGGGATAAACTTTGAGGACTGGATACCATCGACCATCAACCGCAATTTGTGAGGCTTGAACTTTGGATTATTCAGCCAATACCCGCCCGCACCTTGATGTGCGTGGGCGTTGAACTGAATATCAAGTTTCATTGTGCCTCGCAACACATCAATTTAGTTCAAACATCTGGTTTCCTGAACACCTGAAAGTGTATAATCCCAATATCCACTTTTCTAATATCCACTTTTGGCTGTTTGGGAGGCGGGAGCGGGCGGCGGCATCCACCCAAATATCCACCCCACCCGGCGGAGGACGCAGAAAGAGAGGGAACCGGTTTCCCGATTCCCTCTCAAAAGGTTTTGGTTTTTGCGAAACTTACTTCTTGAAGTAACGCTTCAGCATGCCCTCCAGAGCCTTGCCGTGACGGGCCTCATCGCGGGCCATCTCATGGACGGTGTCGTGAATAGCGTCCAGACCGTTCTTCTTGGCGCAGGCGGCCAACTCAAACTTGCCGGCAGTAGCACCGTACTCGCAGTCCACACGCCAGGCCAGATTCTTCTCGGTGGAGGCGGTCATGTTGCTCTCCAGGTCGCTGCCCAGCAGCTCGGCGAACTTAGCGGCGTGCTCGGCTTCCTCATAAGCGGCCTTCTCCCAGTAGAGGCCGATCTCGGGATAGCCCTCACGGTGAGCGATCCGGGCCATGCACAGATACATACCCACCTCGCTGCACTCGCCGTTGAAGTTGGCCATGAGCTGATCGAAGATGTACTTCTTATCCTCCTCGGAGATGTCGGCGTTGTTCTTCACGGTCTCTGCATAGATGCCGAACTTGTGCTCAGCAGCCAGCTTCAGCTCGCCCTTGACCTCTTCAAACGCATTCTTGGCGTGGCAGACGGGGCACTCGACGGGAGCCTCGGGACCCTCATAAATGTAACCGCAAACCTTGCAGACCCACTTCTTCATAGTTATATCCTCCTTAAATAATTACCTTATCTTTGCCCTTTCCTTGAGCGTTTTTTGCTTTGTGAGTGTAGTATATCAGGAATTATTTCTATTTGCAAGTTGCAAATGCAACTTTTTTAAAAGAACCTAAAATTGTTCACGCTTTGTTAGAGTTATTGAACTGCCCTGGGACTATCCCACACAGATACAGCGGCCGGGGAAGCGATCGCTTCCCCGGCCACACTGGTTGATCTTATTCCTCGTTCCGGGCCTTGGCCTCGGCGATCGCCTTCTCCTGCGCCGCGGGAGGGCAATCCTCATAGCGAACAAAGTGCAGGGTAAAGGTGCCGCGGGACTGAGTCATGGAGCGGAGGTCGATGGCATAGGTGCTCATCTCGCCCATGGGGACCTCAGCGGTGATAACCTGCTCGCCATTGCCAGCAGGGTCCATACCCATGACGCGGCCGCGGCGCTTGTTCAGGTCACCCATGACATCGCCCATGTAGCTGTCAGGCACGGTGACCTTCAGCTCGCCCACAGGCTCCATCAGGCAGGGGTTGGCCTCAGGCAGAGCGGCCTTGTAGGCCAGCTGAGCGGCGGTCTTGAATGCGATTTCGGAGGAGTCAACGGGGTGATAGGAGCCATCATACAGAACGGCCTTCAGATTCACCACCGGATAACCGGCCAGAGGACCGTGGACGCAGGCCTCCCGCAGGCCCTTTTCCACAGCAGGGAAATAGTTCTTGGGCACGGAGCCGCCGAACACTTCCTCAGCGAAGATCATGTCATCCTGCTCGGTCTGGGGCTCGAAGCGGATCCACACGTCACCGAACTGGCCGCTGCCGCCGGTCTGTTTCTTATGACGGCCCTGCTTCTGCACGGTCTTGCGGATCTTCTCACGGTAAGCCACGCGGACAGGGCTCAGCTCCACTTCCACGTTGAAGCGGGTCTTGAGCTTACTGACCAGCACATCCACCTGCATATCGCCGGCGCCGGAGAGAACCATCTGATGGGTCTCGGCGTTGTTGACCACGGAGAAGGAGGGGTCCTCCTCATTGAGACGGTTCAGGCCCTGAGCCACCTTATCGTCCTGGCCGCGGGTCTTGGGGGCGATGGCCACAGAGTAGCAGGGCTCAGCGAAGGGGATGCCCTTCAGCGCCACGACCTTACGGCTGTCGCACAGGGTATCGCCGGTCTTGACCTTATCCATCTTGGCGATGGCGCCGATATCGCCGCACACCAGCTCCTTGACCTCGGTGGCCTTCTTGCCACGCATGGTATACAGGCGGCCCAGCTTCTCGTTGTCGCCGGTGCGGGCATTGACCATGGTCATATCCGGCGTGATGCTGCCGGAGAGGACCTTCACGAAGGAGTACTTGCCGTACTGGTCAGAAATGGTCTTGAACACGAAAGCCGTGGGCACACCACCGGCGGACACCACGAATTCCTCGGTGGTGCCGTCAGCCAGAGTGGCCTTATGATAGTTGCCCTGCTCGGGAGAGGGCAGCAGCTCCATGATGTTGTCCAGCAGCATCAGAGTGCCCATATCAGCCACGGCGCTGCCGCACAACACGGGGAATACGCTCAGCTCACGGACGCCCTGACGGAGGCCCTGAGCCATTTCAGCGTAGGTGAAGTCCTCGCCGTTGAAGAAGCGCTCCATGAATTCCTCGCTGGTCTCCGCCACGGATTCCTTCAGCGCATTGTTGAACTCGTTGATGACGGCCACCTTATCCTCAGGCAGTTCGATCTCCACACGCTTGCCGTCCTGCATCTCATAGGCGCGCTTATTCAGGATGTCCATGAGGCCGGTGACTTTCTTGTTTTCGTCCAGCGTAGGCACCACAACGGGAGCGATCTTGTTGCCGAAGCGCTCACGGAGCGCATCAAAGGTGGCGTTATAGTCGCTGTGATCCTCGTCGATCTTGGAGATATAGATAAAGCGGGGCATATTCCGCTCTTCGCAATACTTCCACGCCTTCTCAACGCCCACGGACACACCGTCCTTGGCGGAGGCCACGATGATGGCGGCGTCGGCGGCCCGGAGGGCCTCCATCACTTCGCCGGAAAAATCGAATGCACCCGGAGTATCCAGCACGTTGATGCGGCAGCCCTTATAGTCGATAGGCGCCACAGCGGTGGACAGAGAGATCTGACGCTTGACCTCTTCGGGATCGTAATCACAAACGGTATTGCCGTCCGCGACTCTGCCCATACGGTCGATGGCGCCGGTCATAAACAGCAGGCTCTCTGCCAGAGAAGTCTTACCGCTGCCGCTGTGACCCAGCAGGCAGACGTTACGGATGTTCTGTACTGAATAGCTCATGTTTGTTCCACTCCTTATGTTGATGCTGTTGACACGGCCCGAATGGGCCGATAAAAGATCTGTCAACCATTGAGACTCACTCAATGTGTTAATTATACCGCTTTTTCATGGGCAATACAACAAGAATTTTGTGAGATCTTACATTTTGGAGGGGTAGGCAAAAAGGGTCGCCTATTTTTGTGGGGTCCCGCAAAAATCATTTTTCTTGAAAAAAAGTCTTTTGGTCCCGGACAGTGCGAAAAAGTACCGGGAGGCAGGGAAAAAGCCTGCCTCCCGGTACTTTATTCTGTCAAGTGTCAATATCGGCCGGTCCAGTCGCTCATCAGCAGCACCGGCAGGGTCCACAGCAGCAAAAACACCGTCAGGGACAGGGGGGTGAGCAAATCGAACTTCCCCAGAGACACCAGATACGCTGTCAGCAAAACACCGGCGGCGCTGCCCGCCAGGGACAGCCAGGTAGCCCGGCGCACCGCTGTCCGCAGACGGCGGCTGCCCACCACTGCTTCGGCATAGGGCAGCAGGCCCTCCCGCAGCAGCAGCGCCCGGGGCAGGCCCCGGTCCTCCTCCGCCTCGCTGAGGGCCACCCGGTCCGTCAGCTGCGGATACTCCACCTTGATCTTCTTGTAGAACTTCCGCTTCAGCAGCGCCGGGGTGATGTTGGGGTCCCGCACTGCCAAAATCGGCGTGATCCGGCTGCGGCGCAGGGTCCGCAGCGCGTAATCCACATTTTCCGACGCCTCGTACTTCACGGCGAACACCGCCGCCAGCTGATGATCGATGGCCAGGAAAATGCCGGTTTTCAGATTTATGTTGCTGGGCAGACGCACATCCTGCTTCCGCAGGAAGGAGGCAGTCCCCAACAGGACGGATTCCCCGTGGATCGTGCAGCCAAAGCCGCCCTGCTCGTAAAAGCTCAGGTCCTGAGCCGTTTCCCGTGGGGCGTTCTCCCCCACCGCCAGTCCCTCAAAGACCCGCTCCAGGCCGCAGCCCGCCGCACGGGCGGCTGCCGCCGCATAAGCCGACACCTTTCCCAGCTCCTCGCCGTAGACCTTCACACCGTTGAGCCGGATGGTCCCCGGCGGGAACAGGTCGGTATCCGTCAGGATCATGCCCCGGCGCTTTCCTACCCGGGCCGCGCCGTCCCATCCCGCCACGGCACAGCCGCTTTTCTGCTGTCGGCGGGTCAGCCGGGACCATGGCAGACCCCAGCACAGCGGCAGGGAACAGGTGGCTCCCGCTGTCAGGATCACGGACCAGTTCCGCAGGAAGTCAATTCCGTGTCCACGTCCCAAAGAGGTCAAGCCCGCGAATACCAGCGCGGCCATAAAAATCACCGGCAGGAACACCGTCTGAAGACGGGAGGCATAATCATCCCGCATGGCGGTGGTGTAAAAGCCCCGCAGGTCTCCCCTCTGCTTGCAGGCACCCCTTGGAGTTTCCGTGACCAAGTAAGGGGGGTGATCGTCCAGCGATGCCAAACGGAAGCTATCATAGCTGCCCCGGCTTTCCCGGCTGATGCCCCACTGGGCAAAGCACAGCGCCAGTCCCGCCGCAGCGGTATAGGGAAGCGCTTCTCCCCGCCCCGGAACAAGCAGCCACAACGCGCAGTCCACCACCGCCGCCACCACCGCCAACGACACCAGCAGTGCGCTGACGCAGCGTTTTTCACTCAGCTTCCGGATCGCGTACACCGGCACGTGCCAGCACAGCACCAATTCGATCAGCAGACAGGCCAGCATGGCAACGCCTTGGATCTGCCGGTCTCCGGTCCAGAAGGGGACCGTGACGCCGTACTGCTCCGCCGCCATAGCGGCGATAGGCACCAGCGCTGTAAAAAAGGCAAATCCCAGAGACCGGTGACGGCTCTTATAGGCTTCCCGCTCCTCAGACGCGACCTCGCTGAGCTCCGGTTCTTCCCCGATGCTCTCTGCCTCGGTAAGAGGCTTTACCGATTCCTCCGGGGCTTCCATGGAATCGTAGAGCTGCTCCGTTTCCTCCTGCCGCTTCCGGGAGAACAGCCCCCGTTTCGGCTTCAGCAGCGTTTCGTGGTGCTCCTCCATCACGGCCCCTACCGTTGTCCCTACCAGTTCTTCCAGACTCAGGAAGCGGGTAGCCTCCGGCTCTGGGCCGTCATCTGTCCGGGGTTCTTCCTCCGGGTCCGAATCGTCGGCAAGGGGGGCCTCCCCGTCCTGTTCCAGCGCCGCCGCAGCGATCCGTTCCTCCCAGAGGGCCATTGCTGATTTGGGCGTTGGAGATGGGGCCGTCTCTGTCGGTTTAGGGGCGGAAGGCTGTTCAGGAGCCGGTGCCTTGGGCGTATCCGGCTCTGCCGGAGCGGTCTCACGCTCCACCTCTTCCATGATTTTCTGCTGGCGGCTGGAGCCGTACTCCGCCAAAATTTCCTCTAAGGTGTAATCCTCGTCAGACGGCGGCGTATCCCAGGTGCCTGTGCCGTATTCTGTTTTCTCGACATCCTTTGACACCGTGTTCTCTCCAAACTTCTCAGTTCATCCGCTGACGCACGGCCTCATACAGCAGGATCGCTGCCGAGGCGCTGGCGTTCAGGGAATTCAGATCACCCTTCATGGGGATGCTCACCAGAAAATCGCAGTTTTCGGCAGCCAGACGGGTCATGCCGTCCCCCTCGCTGCCGATGACGATGACAGCGGCGCCCTTCAGGTCCGCGTCATACAGGCCGGTGGTGCCGTTGGCCGCCGTGCCGAATACCCAGACCCCCTGCTTTTTCAGGTCCTTCAGCAGAGAGGGGATGTTGGGCACCCGAGCCACCTTCATGTGAGACACCGCGCCTGCGGAGGTCTTGGCCACCACGCTGGTCAATCCCGCACTGCGGCGCTTGGGAATGACCACGCCGTGAGCGCCGGCGCAGTAGGCCGTCCGGATGATGGCGCCCAGATTGTGGGGGTCGGAGATCTCGTCGCACACCACGATCAGGGGTGACTCGTTCTTGGCGGCGGCATCTGCCAGAATATCGTCTACACTGACGTACTCCCGCACCGCTGCCAGAGCGATGACGCCCTGATGGGCGTGGGTGCGGCTCATGCCGTCCAGCTTCCGCCTGTCGGCCTCCACCACCACGATGCCCGCCGCCCGGGCCTTGGAGGCGATGTGGCCCAGGGTCTTGTCCACCTCACCCTTCTGGATGAAAATTTTGTCGATGCTGGCCTCCGTCCGCAGGGCTTCGATCACCGCGTTGCGGCCTTCAATGAGGCCGTCGGCCTCGGCGGTCAGCTGGTCTTTTCTTTCGTCTGTCATATTGAAATCCTCTCATGATCGGAATTTGTCAAAATCTGCAGGGCATCCTTTTTACAGTATATCACAGAACCGGTCCACAATAAAGATGAATTTGAAAAATCGTTCCGCCTTAGCGCGTCTGAATTTACAGAAAGTTTATGAAAAGGCAGTCTCTTTTCCTTGTGGTTTCAAGGAGGTTGTGCTATACTGCTTTTTAATTTCACACACTCTGAAAGGAGTTCTCAATGGACCAGAACGATAAAAACAATAAAAACCGACGGGGCAACCGCAATCTGCTGGGCGCTGTCAAGCTGGTGGCCTGGGCGTTGGTGCTGACGCTGGTGTTCTACTGCACCAGCAGCTACATGGGGTCCGCCGGAAAGCAGGCCTCCAACATCAACATCAAGTACAGCGATTTCATCGCCATGATGGAGAGCAAGCAGGTGGAGGACGTCACCGTGGACCTCTCCGAGGGCCTGCTGTATATCGTCCCCAAGGACGGCTATGTCTACACTGCTGAGAACGGCACCGCCTACACCAAGTCCACGGATCAGGACGGCAAGGCCGTTTACGCTTTTACCAACGCTGACGGCAAGGTATGACTATCACAACGTTGTCGAACTCTTGACCAACTACAGAATGTGCGCATTCTGTAT